>Ga0209123_1000151_pt1 | contig 107605 bp, 98 predicted proteins | sample BarGraIncu00431A_FD_184500 | JGI IMG/M metagenome (GOLD analysis project Ga0209123, IMG submission 184500) | Arctic peat soil microbial communities from Barrow, Alaska, USA - Barrow Graham LP Incubations 004-31A (SPAdes) (version 2) | ecosystem: Environmental > Terrestrial > Soil > Wetlands >... | reverse complement strand
ATCTTTATTACTCAAAAACTACAAATGGCTTGATGACCAGCGCCCCAAAAAGAAGGAAGATGTGTTGAAAACATACCCCAAAACCGGAGCTAAGACAGATGCGGGAAAAGACGCAAAGAAAGATGCGAAAGAGCTAAAATCAGCACAGTCAGATAAAAAAGATGCACCGTCAACAAACGAAATGAAAAACAATAGCAAGAAGAAACCGAAGAAATAGGATCGAAGATTATAATTCTGAGAAAGAGCGCACTGCAAGGTTGCGCTCTTTTTTTTTAAAAATTAAATATATTTTGTATTTTTGTAATGGCAAGATAATCTATATTAGCTATACACTTTTTAAAATACATACTCTCAATATCCATTACTATTTGCTTTATCGGCTGTTCGCTTTCGCCTAATGAGTTGAAAACGGCTGAACGGCTTATGGAAAGGTCTCCCGACTCGGCTTTACATATATTAAAAAAAATAAAGCGAATTGAGTTAGTCAAATCCGCTGGTCGGTGGGATTTATTTCTAATCCCACCTTTTTGTATTCTTAGGATCTGTGATCCGTTCTTGTATTTGTAAAAAAGAATTATATTTGTGGAAGTAAAAAAGGAGAGAAAAACAGAAAAACAGAATCTAAATAAAGGTATATGAATGATTACAGAAGATTTATCTGTCTTTTTGATAAAGAGACAGAACTATTAGTGAATAAGTTTACTTTCGAAGCAAGTTTAGAATTTTTAAATAAAATCTTCGTTCATTATCAAAATGATGAAAATTTATATATGGCATATGAGATTGGTTTTAAAGAAGCCCTAGAAATAAATAAAATAGTAGATATTGACTTCAATTTTGAAAAATACGATTATTTTATGGAAGTTTGGTCATTTGACTGAGAATAGGGTAATGCCTCAGTTGGGCGTAGGTTGGCGGCATTGAGTTCGGCCAAGCGTCTTTCGCTTTGTTGCTGCTAGAGCCATACGCTGAACAATGGGTGCAGAATTATTTGTGCTACGCCAAACGAGGGTCATCCAAGGATGATTGACCCAACGAGAGGATGAACAGCCAAGCATCCAAGGATGATTGACCCAACGAGGGGATGAGCAGCCAAGCATCCAAGGATGACTGACCCAACGAGGGGATGAACAGTCAAGCATCCAAGGATGATTGACCCAACGAGAGGATGAACAGTCAAGCATCCAAGGATGACTCGTTTGAGCATAATCACTCGTCCTCGCGGATATATAGCCATTACTCAGTTGAGCGTAGGTTGGCGGCATTGAGTTCGGCCATGCGTCTTTAGCTTACGCTGATTTTCAATTCGCTTGGTCGTGTGGGAAGGAAAGCTTCTGCTTTCCATATTCAAATATAATATGGAAAGCTGAGCTTTCCTTCTAGCTGCGACGTAGGCTAGAGCCATACGCCGAACGTGGTGCAGGATCCATACACTACGGCTAACAGGGGAACGGGGTTGGTGTTATCAGTAGTGGAACTCATACAGGCATTTCTCTTACTGCGATCCCTCTAGGCGCGCCAACATTAGATTTAAATTCTCTGATGAAATTGAAAACTCTAAGTATGTTCAAATTTGGATTATATGCAAGCTTTAATATGTTAGAAAGCAATGTAAAAAATAAAACAAGATTTTAGAAGAGGCGAATAAGTCTATAAAATAGTATTAATTTTTCAAAACAGATAAATATGAGATGGCTTAATAGAATTTTTAAAGTAATCATATTGACAATAATTTTAGGAGTCGTATATTCTATTATTAATTATATAATATCTCCACCTCCAAAACCAAATATGTATTTAGAGGGTGTTATTTTTACAGTATGTTTGTACAGTGTAATCAATATCTTATTCATAATTATTGCATGTGTCACTACACATGCAATTTACAAACAAATGTGTAAAGTGATTTTCCAATTTAAATATCTATTGTTGGAAATAATATTATTATATATTCTTTTTGCAATTAGCACACATATCCCTTATGATTTCAATATTTTACCTGTAAATAAATCCACAGAAAATGATTTATTTCACACATTCACACCATTTATTATTTTATATATTATATGGATTATTATAATAATGATTGCACGTAGGAATAATAGAGTAAGTTTATAGTCTGAGTGTGGATCCCAGTTCGCCGTAGTATAGTTCGGCATTTTTGTTCGGCCAAGCGTCTTTAGCTTACGCTGATTTTCAATTCGCTTGGTCGTGTGTGAAGGAAAGCTCCTGCTTTCCATATTCAAAGTATGATTGTAAAAGAGAAAGGCACAAGCAATTGTGTCTTTTTCTTTTATAGTAACTATTTGCCAAGAACGGCATGTTGTGTTTTATTCACTAAGGGTTCAAAATAGATGATATATATTGGTTCTTGACCCTTCGTAGAAAGGATAAATCTCCCCATCTTTCCCTTATTTCTTGCAAATGCAAACTAAACGGCATTGATCCCGGTTGATCAAAATAAACGTCAGATAAACTTTTTTCATCCTGTCGTGTAATATTTCTCATCGATCTCCGTCATATAAGTAAGCAGGATAATTCTCGAGAGCTGATAATTAGTTATCTTGCAATGCGTATGTAATCAATGTCAATCACAACCGTCAAGATGACTCGTTTTTTTTTGAAACTGTATGGATTCAACACAATTTAATGTAAAAATACTCTCACTATCCGATAAGTTATTCCGACTAGCAAAATCGATGCTGCGGAATACGGAAGCTGCACAGGATGCTGTGCAGGAGTTGAGCATGAAATTGTGGGAAAGGCGGCACAAACTCGACGACGTTGAAAATGTACCTGCTTTTACAATGAGAGCCATGCGGAATTTATGTCTGGATACCATCAGGAAACATGGTGATGAAGATGAATTGCCTGCTGAATTTGAATTTTTGGCACCTAATCCGCACCAGCAAGCTGAGCAGAAGGATTTGGCCGGACGGGTACGGGATATGATTGACAATTTACCCGAGCTGCAGCGAACCATTATCCGAATGCGTGATGTGGAAGGAATGGAAATATCGGAAATTGCTTACATCACTTCCATCAAGGAGAATGCGGTAACGGTAAATCTCTCGAGAGCACGACAAAAGATAAGAGAAAAAATACTATACGAACAAAAATACGTGGAGGCAAATATATGGAAAGAATAGACAAATTACTGGATAAATATTTTAAAGGCGAGACCACGCTTGCCGAAGAAGCTGAGCTGAAACAGTATTTCGAAAATGGAAATATTGCTCCCGAACACAAACCCTACAGTGCATTATTTAAGGCGTTTGGGCAGGAACTGCAGCAGAAGTCCACAGCACCAGTAAAAAAGGTTTTACCAATGCAACAAACGGGCAGGCGAATGTGGGTTAGAGCATTATTTTACTCGGGCATTGCAGCCTCTCTGGTGCTGGCTGTGTGGATTCAATGTCCACGTCAGGAAGAGGATTATGCCATCATTCGTGGACGGCGGATTGACAATCCTGAATACGCTCAACGATATGCAGAGAAAAAAATGAATGATGTGAATGAGATGTTGCAGCATCGGTTGAAACCGTTGAGAGATGCAGAAGCATTGAAAGAGAACCTCCGAAATGTCCGTGAGAGCGGGGATTAAAAAAACAGATTATTGAATAGAATAAAGTTTATAACATTAAAATAAAAAAGAGATGAAAAAAATAATTTTATTGGTTGCCGTACTGTTTATGGCAGTGGTAAGCCAGGCACAAACGCTTCAAAGTTTATTCGAAAAATACAGTGAAAACGAGAACTTCGAGTATGTCTCCGTTGGGGGAAATGGAATGACGGTGGCTTCGGCCAATGGCAATGTTGCTAAAAGTAAAAATACCAACCCCAAGAAGAAAACAACTAAGATTCTTACTTTGAAATCAGGAGCCGATTCTCAGATTATGAAAGCATTTGAAAAAGAACTAAATGCAGTGCTGGAAGCGGGAAAGTTTGAAACAACTCTCGAAACCAGGAGTAAAGGTGAGAGCACCCACATTTATTATCGCAGTTTGGGAAACGACAATGCCGATCAACTTATTGTTGCCAAAACGAAAACAGAACTAAGCTTGATTTGGGAAAGTGGCAAGTTGGGTAAAGGTCAAATGAAATATGGAACCTCTATGAGCACAGATGAAGATGATTTAGATGAAGCAAATTTAGACAAGCATTAAAAGATACATTTTGTTTATTAATCTTCTGTGATTAATAAAACCAAGCCAACTCGTTGCGAAATGCGTTGGCTTTTTTATTTTATGAAGAAGAGCAACACTATAAGCCGAAATGCCACATAAGGTCTTAAAAAATGTATTTTCTGCAGGGTGCATTAGCCTCACTACTAAGTGTGTATTAGTAGCGTTACTAATGAAGCATTAATAACGCGCCGGTGTGTACTTATACCATTATAGACCTTATTAATTAAAAAAATATAATTAATGCTTTATCTTTATAAATATAATTCCTACATTTGTCAAAAAAAACGGAAAATGAAAAAGATAATATCCTACCCTTTGTCTCTATTAGTTTATTTGCTATTCTTTTTTTTCATCTGCCTATTTCACCCTATTCAGTGGGTGTGTCTGAATGTTTTTGGATATCAGGCGCATAAAAAGAGTGTAGATATTCTCAACTTCTTCCTATTAAGGATTCTGTATTTTACGTTTTCTACTTTTAAAGTTGAAAATAGAGAACTTATCCCCAAAGGAAGACCGTTGATATTTGTATCCAACCATCAAGGATTGTACGATATCATAGGAATTGCTTGGTTCTTACGTAAATTTCATCCTAAATTTGTAAGTAAGATTGAGCTTGGCAAAGGCATTCCCAGTGTGTCCTACAATCTGAGACATGGTGGCTCTGTGCTGATTGACAGAAAAGACCCTAAGCAGTCCTTACCAGCTCTTAAAAAAATGGGTGAATATATTGAAACAACTAGTCGCTCTACGGTGATTTTCCCCGAAGGTACACGCACAAGAGACGGACATCCCAAAGCTTTTGCGCCTAATGGTTTGAAGATGTTGTGTAAATACGCACCAAGTGCCTATGTGGTTCCGGTAACTATCAATGACTCGTGGAAGGTGTTCAGATATGGTAACTTTCCACTTGGGCTGGGCAATAGATTGCGGTTTACGGTTCATAGTCCGATAAAAGTCAGTGACTGCGACTTCAATACGCTTTTCGAAAAGACAGAACAAGCAATCGTAGCCGGTATTAATGTAAATTGAGTTGGATACACTCTGGCGAAAATAGAACAATAAAAGATGCAAGCAACTGTGTCTTTTTTTGTGTATTGCGTTGCCGCCAGAAAGTGGGATGAACTGGTGAAATGGCGTTAGACTCAAAAGAACGTACCGCAAAGTTCATTCTTCCTTTTGACTATGAAAGAACGGTATAAACCGAAATAATATCGTATTTTTGATTTTAATTCATTGAAAAGAACTTATTTCTGCTAATTGCAAGATAAACGTTATTCTTCGTAACCAACTAATTTTACTAATTATGGATGGAACAATAGTAATTGGCTTAATTCAGAATATTGCAATACTGCTAACCTTCAGTATGCTTTATGATTTATTTTGGGAAAGGAGCGAGAGTTCGAGAAATATAATCTTAAGATTTGCCGCAGGATTAGTTCTGGGAGGTATTGGTATAGTTTTGATTTTAAGTCCATGGACTTTTAAAACGGGTCTTTTCTTTGATACCAGATCTGTAATGCTTTGTATAGCAGGCTTGTTTTTTGGTCCAATTCCTACACTTATCGCCATGGTCGTTGTGGGTCTTTACAGGTTTATACTTGGTGGAACAGGTGTTTGGATGGGACTTGCGGTAATAATTTCGTCAGGCGCTGTAGGCATTCTCTGGCGTCATTTCAGACCTTTTTGGCAAAATAGAAACAACCTTCTCGAGTTGTTAAGTATGGGTATTCTCGTACACCTTATCATGCTTGCTTGTACCTTATTTCTTCCTAAACAGGTTCAATGGGATACCCTTCAAAATATCTTTTTCCCCATAATAGTTATCTATCCTATAGCCACCGTTCTGCTAGGTAAACTGATGATACGGCAGCACGAAAACTGGAATAATAAAAAAGCATTGGATATTAGTGAGGAACGTTGGCATTTTGCTCTCGATGGTGCCGGGGATGGTGTGTGGGACTGGAATCCGGTAACGAATGAAATATATTATTCGAAGCAATGGAAAACAATGCTGGGGTATGATGAGTCTGAGATAGAAAATAAATTTGAAGAATGGGAGAGCCGGCTTTTTGCTGATGATAGAGAACAGGTGTTTGCCCATTTGAAAAAATTCGTTAGTGGTGGAATGCTTACATATGAAGAAGAGCACCGGATGTTATGTAAAGACGGCACTTATAAATGGATACTATCGCGTGGAAAAACGATCAGTCGTAATATGGAGGGTAGAGCCACTCGTTGTATTGGTACTCATAAGGATATTTCGGATAGTAAAAATAAGGAGTTGCTACTGGCTCATGAACGTTATTTGCTAAATGCGTTAATGGATTATTCTCCCGAGAGCATTTATTTTAAAGATCTTGATAGTCGATTTATCAGAGTAAATAATTTTACCGCAAAAGTGTTGGGTTTTGACAATGCAACGGAAGTTATAGGCAAATCGGACTTTGATTTTTTTGAGAAAGGATATGCTACAAAGACTTTTAATGATGAACAACAAATAATAAAAACAGGTTCCCCAATTATTGAAGAAGAACAAGGAGAATGGCTGGACGGTAGAATTACGTGGGGATTATCAAATAAAATGCCACTCAGAAACCCAGAAGGCGAAACCGTTGGGACTTTTGGGATATCAATAAATATTACCGAAAGAAAATTGGCTGAGCAGGCTCTAAAGGAAAGTGAACAATACACAAGTTCCATCTTGTCTGTCATTCCCGATTTGATCTTTGTTTTGAGTGCTGAAGGTGTTTTTCTCGATTTTAAATCAGGAAACAGTGCTGATCTAGCAATGCCGGTGGAGGAATTTATTAATAGAAGTATCTTTGAAGTGATGCCAAAATCAATTTCCAATAAAGCAAAATCGGCTATAGACTCAGTTATGAAAGATAGAAATTCAAATTCTATCGAATATAAGTTGAAGCTAAATGGCAAAATGAATTCCTTTGAGTGTGTGATTGTACCTTTTGGAGAGTTAAAAGTGATTGCAATGATTCGCAATATTACTATGCGCAAACGAGTGGAGGAAGCTCTGAGAACCTCACAAGAGCAACTGAAGAATTTTGCGGCACACCTACAAGATGTTCGTGAAGAAGAAAGAGTTTTGTTGGCTCGTGAAATTCACGACGAATTAGGTCAGATATTAATTGCGCTGAAAATTGATTTGGGTATGTTGAAACAAACTGTTGTTCGAAAAACGTTGGATGCTGATAAAGAAAGTACATTGCACCAATTCGAACAGGTTTTTAGTTTGCTAGACAAGACGATTAGGACTACTCGAAAAATAATGACAGGTCTAAGACCCGAAGTTCTTGAAATGATTGGTTTTAGTGAAGCCGCCAGATTGCATATTTTAGAATTCGAAGAAAGACATCATTTGAAATGTACGTTCAAAAATAGCACTTCGGATCTTCATCTGAATTTGCAACAATCTTTGGCACTATTCCGAATTCTTCAGGAGGCGCTCACCAATGTTGTTAAGCATGCGGGTGCCACTTTGGTTACTGTGAACCTGAACCTTCGGAATGGAAAAATAATAATGAGGATTGAAGATAATGGCAAAGGATTGGATGAAAATTTGAAGGTCAGGCCTGACTCATACGGATTGATAGGTATGCGAGAAAGGGTTTTCTTGCTGAATGGCGAATTGTCGCTAACAGGGAAACTGGGCAACGGAACATGCGTTTTGGTTGAAATGCCATACTTGGAATGATGGTCAGTTTCTAAGATTGAAGAATGTATTTTAAAAATAGCCTCGTAAGTGATAAACACATATGAGGCTATTCTGTTTCTAAATCTAAAGCATATCTGCTACTTTATCACTAATACCATTTCTTCTTCAGCCAAAACGCCACATTTACCAATCCTATCATTACCGGCACTTCTACTAGCGGTCCGATAACAGCGGCAAAAGCTTCGCCTGAATTAATTCCGAAAACGGCGATGGCAACAGCTATGGCAAGTTCGAAGTTATTACTGGCTGCTGTAAACGATAGAGTAGTGGATTGCTCGTAAGTGGCACCTGCTTTCTTGCTCATAAAAAATGAACCCAAAAACATGATGACGAAATAGATAAGCAATGGAACAGCTATCAGCACCACATCCATTGGTATTTTTACAATATACTCACCTTTAAGTGAGAACATAACCACAATGGTAAATAACAAAGCAATGAGTGTCAGCGGACTTATCTTCGGAATAAATTTGGTGTGATACCATTCCTTGCTTTTGACCCTGATAAGAATAAAACGTGTCAGGAATCCGGCAATAAACGGAACACCCAAATAGATAAATACGCTCTCGGCAATTTGTCCGATCGTAATTTTCGAAACAGCAGCGCTGGTTGGAATGCCAAACCATGCTGGTGCGATAGCTATAAAAAACCAGGCATATACCGAGAAGAACAGTACCTGAAATATGCTGTTGAAAGCCACCAGTCCTGCTGCGTATTGTGTGTCGCCCTTTGCCAAATCGTTCCATACTATCACCATGGCAATACAACGTGCCAATCCAATCATGATAATACCATACACATACGGCAGGTTGGAGTTATTTTCGCCCGGAAAGAATTTGAAAAGCAGAATGGCGAGTGCAAACATCAGTGCCGGCCCGATAATCCAGTTTTGAACCAACGATAAGGTTAGGATTTTGATGTTACGAAACACTTCGCCCAACTCTTCGTACTTTACCTTTGCCAATGGCGGATACATCATTATTATCAGGCCAATGGCGATAGGAATATTGGTGGTACCCACTGAAAAACTATTCCAGAAAGTAGCCACATTAGGGCTTAACCAACCTGCGAATACGCCAATAAACATGGCCAGAAATATCCAGAGTGTGAGGTATCTGTCGAGAAATTTTAGTCTTGTCTTCATCTTTTTATTTTGAGTTGTAAAGTTTGAATTGTTTTAGTTCTTGATTAATTCGCAACATTCCAGTTTTATGCAAATCGTTCGTTTTGGGCTTACTGTTAGCGTTTCTGTTACTATCGGATAGCCAAGCAGATCAAGTAGTTTCTCATTTAGTTTCCGGTTTTCGCCTTTGTAAGGATGGCAATGAATATGTATGGCCGGATTGAAATTCAATTCAATTATCGCATAATTATCATCGCAGGCTTCTTGTGTATAATCGGGAATAATCATGTCGAGTCCGGTGATTTTTACGTCCAATGCCTGTGCAGCTTTAACTGCAATCTTTTTGTACGATTCAGGAATTTCATCAGTAAAATCAATGCTGTCGCCACCCGTGCTGATGTTCGAATTCTCTCGGAGGAATACCGTTTCATTTTCCAACGGGATGGTATCAAAGTCTTTGTTTTGAGCTTTTAGGAACATCAATTCTGCCTCACCCAATTGAATTTTCTCAAGTGGCGTATGATACCCTTTTCCCCGCAAAGGATCCTTGTTTTTCTCAACGACCAGTTCCCGAATGGTATGGCTGCCGTTGCCGGTAACATTTGCCGGAACGCGATGCAGAATACCCACCACCTCGTCGTTCATTACAAATATTCTGAACTCTTTGCCGTCGATAAATTCCTCTATCAAAATGCTTTGATCTGCATCAAAAGCAATATCTATAGCTCTTTCAAAGATGCGTACATCGTCGTTGTTTTTTATAATTGTAATTCCAAGTCCGAAGTTGGTCGATTTTGGTTTAATAACTACCGCTTTGTTTTTGAAGTATTGAAAATCGGCTTTCGCTATTGTGCTATCCGCGTAATCCAACCCCTTAGGTACTCTGATACCGTGTTCATCCAGAATTTGCTTCGTTACCACTTTATTTTCCATCGCCAAAATACTGGCATAATTATCGAGCGAAGTCTTCGTTGCCTGACGCATATATTGAATGTTTTCATCGCGTTTTAGGCGAATGAAGTTTTCGTCTCTGTCGAGAATATCAAATGCAACACCACGGCGTACAGCTTCCCGCAGTATGAGTTGAGTAGACAGTTCCATATCCTCCAACCCTTTGAAGTTGAACTTATTTATTTTGCTTTCTTGCAAGTAATTCTTTGCCATAACCAGATGGAACGGAATAAATCCGTTTACATCTGTCTCGTTTAATACCTGCTGAACAATTCTTCGTTCGGGATATTGAATCATTTCCTGAACATATTTTAATGTGTCCAGGTAGTTCTGATTCTCAATGCCAAGTGTTGTAAATAAGCTTTGCATATTCGAAACCACCAGTTTGGCTTCCTTCCATGCGTCTGATTTCGAACCATCTTCCGAGATAAAGATTAATTTTTCTAACAAACCATACAAGGAGACGTTGCCATGATTCAAATTTGCGATGGACTGAAATTCGGAAGTGAAATCATTTTGCTCGTCGGTAAGTAAACCGTAAATAGCCAACCAATGAATGAACTGCAGCATCTCCGGTGTAAGGCCGATTTTACTCATCGGATTAATGTCTATAAAGCGCGCTTCGACGTAAGTGATATGCTTCGAGTTATTGATAAACTTTGGGCGAACGGATGCGTACAATTCTTTACCGGCCGATAGTTTTCCTCTTTTTACCATTTCCTCAATGCTCTGAAGGTAGCCTTTGGTAGAACTATAATCAGGATACAGATCTTCGAGATTCCCGTACCCAAAGCAGCTGTTGCGGAGTGATAACCCACGTGTTTTGGAATTAAAATAGATGGGCAGTTCGCGACATTTTAGTTCGTACGTGGGATCCACGATGGGACTACATCCAAATATCAACACGTAAAGCCAGCGGTATCGGAGGAGTTGACGTGTTATTTTCAGGTAGACTTCATCTCTGAACGCTTCAAACGAAATCTCTTGTGTCGTATTTTGATAAAGCACCTGCAGCAAGGTGTCATTCAACGAAATATTGAAATGAATGCCGGAAACTGCCTGCTTCTTTCTTCCGTATTTTTCTGCAATTTTTTCGCGGTATTCTTCTTCTTTTTTCCCTTTTTGGGCATAATGAGCAATTGGAATTTCTTCCTCATTCGGCAAAATAGGCGGTATGCTCTGTGGCCAGAGGTATTCATCGTCCAACTCTATGCTCACAATGTCGTGAATGGTTTCGAGAAAACCCAATGTCTCAGTAATGCTTTGCAGTGGAGGCGTAATCATCTCTACCTGACTTTCGGAAAAGTCGGTAGTGATGTAGGCATGACTTAATTTGTCTCCAAATATCGCCGGATGAGGTGTTTGGGAAATAATTCCATTTTTATCCACCCTGATATTTTCTTTTTCAACGCCAAATAGCCCTTTGAGCCAGATATTCCCTTTTAAGGAAGGTGTATTGTTTGTAAAGTTCAGATGTAAATTCATGCGTTCATTTCAAAAAAAGGTTTTTGTCTTTTTCAATACATCAAAGTTGATGCTTCATACAAATGGCTACCGACGGACAAATAGACGAAAATTCAGTCGTGCTTCCAATGTTTTCAGGAACATCATTTCTGTTGATCATCTCCCAACCAAGTTCCCCAAACAATTTGTCGGCAGTGGTGGTAAGTAAAAAGAACTCTTTAATGCCTTGTTCATGTGCTAAAGCAAAAATATTGTCTATCATTGTGTGGGCAATCATCATGTTTCTATACAATGGTTTTACGGCCAATGAGCGAAATAAACCATTTTGGTCGTAGGCTTCATATCCGGCGCAACCAATTATTTTCCGATCAATTTCAGCAACAACAAAATGTTGTTTTCCAGGCACAATATCCGAATGTGGCAATTTACATTCATCAAGCAATTGTATAATTGCAGACAGTTCTTCAACGGTAGCTGTTCGGTAGCTGATAAAGTCGGATTCTTCCAAAGAAGTGGAGTTGCCCGAACACGAATACTGTGTTCTGACTAAACTTTTGCGTGCCAGTTCGGCATATTTTTCCTGAAGACTTTGTTTTGAATCCTCTGTGCTCATAACTGTGGCTTTATTTGTTCAGTATAGAATTTGTAAAATCCGGCTTTGATTTCATTACGAACACGGATAAATTCACTCCAGATAAATTCATCTGTTCCAACGGCATGGCTCGGATCATCGAAACCGATATGCAGACGATGTTTCACTTTGCCTATAAATGCCGGACAGGCTTCGTTGGCTCCACCACAAACGGTGATAACGTAATCCCATTCTTCACCAAGGTATTTTGATACTGAATCGGAAGTGTGTTGGCTAATATCAATACCGGCTTCGGACATTGCTTTCACAGCCTTTGCATTTAGTTTACCACTCGCTTCGGTACCAGCCGAGCATACGGTTAGCGATGAATCGAACGATTGTAAAAAGCCGTGTGCCATTTGGCTGCGGCATGAATTTCCAGTGCAGAGAATCAGTACTTTCATAATTTGTATCGTTTATATATTTCTATTTATTTTGTTTATTCTTACATTTCCTTTTATCCGCAAGGTCACTGTTGCATTCTTTGCATTTGAAGTTACAGTTATCGTTTTGAGAAATGTTCCGGGTATTTTGGTGCTGAAATTTATTTTTATACTACCTGTTTTGCCAGGTAAAATTGGTTCTTTCGACCATTTGGCAACCGTACAACCACATGAAGGTCGTACATTGCTTATTACCAATGAAGTTTTCTTTTTATTGGTAAATGTGAATTCACAATGCCCCGGACTGCCAACATCAATAGTACCGTAATCATGAACCAACTTTGTGAAGACGATGGAATCATTTTGCTTGTTTTGTTTCTGTTGGGCTGATACAACCAATGAGAAGCAGATAAAGCATAGAATAGCGAGTTTCCTTATCATAGTTTTGGTTGTTTTATTTGCAATTTTTTTCTGCTCCGCAATTTATCTTTCCCGATTTTATTCTTCCAAAGAACGTATCGAAAAGTTCAAGTTTTTCGGTAATACGGGTTCCACATAAGCAATAGTTGATTTTTAGTCCATCAATCTCGCCGTGTATTAATCCAATCTCGCGTAATTCCTTCAGGTGTTGCGATACAGTAGTCCGACTCAACGGAAGTTGGTCCGAGATATCGCCCGAGATACAGGTTTTTGTTTCGGCCAGGTACTTCAAAATAGCCAACCGGGCCGGATGTGAAATCACTTTTGCAAAACAGGCCAATTCTTGTAACTCTGTGTCAAATACTTCTGGTTTTCTCATGATGTTTTGTTTTATGTCGCAAACATACGACATAAATTTGAAGTAGCAATAGTTTTTTATGTTATTTTTGTATTAAAAATTTCAATTCGAATAGTTGGGATTGAAACAATGTTATTGGTAATGGATAAAATAAGACAAAAATTAGCTTAACTTTGTAACGCAATTTAGATTTAAATAGAAATAATACAGTTGATTTTCAGCAGATTAAAATATAATTCAAAATATATTTCTTTTTGATGTTATGTTTTCTATACTTAATCGTCATTTTAGTAAATGAATCAAGACCGATTTAAGGCAGAGATATTGCCATTACGCCAAAACTTATTCCACATAGCTCAAAAGATACTTGTGGAAGAACAGGAAGCAGAAGATGCCGTACAGGAAGTTCTTCTTAAGCTTTGGCGCACGCGGGATTCGCTTGATAAATACGATAGTTTGGCTGCTTTATCTACCACGGTTATCAAGAACCATTGCCTCGATCGGTTGAAAGTAATAAAGCGGCAGGATTTGCTCGATGAATCTTACACAATACGGGCGGCGACTGATAATCCTTATTTGGAGTTGGAGAAAAAGGACACGGAAAGGCTGTTGATGAAGATTATTGAAAACCTGCCGACACTTCAACAGGCCATTATCAGAATGAAGGACATTGAGGAGTGCGAAGTGGAAGAGATTGCCGAGATAACGGGTACAAATGTGGAGGCGGTGAGGATGAATCTTTCGAGAGCCCGAAAAAAAGTACGTGAAGAATACATTAAATGCACACGATCATGAAAATAAGATATATACATAGCTTTAGTTTCGAAAAAGCGGACAAGCTGATTGAAAAATACTACGATGGTCTAACCTCTGTTGCTGAGGAAAAAGAGTTGAGAAACTTTCTCTCTCAACCTAATTTACCCGAACAATACAAGGTCGAAAGAGATATCCTTGGTTTCTTTGAGGAGAAAAAGAAAAAGCAGAAAGTCAAGGTTCAGTTTATACCATTTAAACGTTGGTCGAGTGTGGCTGCGGTATTGATAGTAGGTGTGTTTTGCATTAAATTTTACATGACCGCTTATCCAACCAATTTTGCTTATGTAGACGGTGAGAAAATAACCGATGTCGGCAAAGTGAAGCAAAACGCATTGGCATCGCTCAATGATTTATCTTCCGATGAAGTAGCAGATGGACTAAATTCTCTAAATGACAGTGAGTTGATTGATCAGCAACTCAGTGTATTCACCAATAATTAATTTCGTTTTTCAAGTTACAAGTACAAAAAACAAAAATATGAAATCAATAAAAATGTATTTCGTGCCCATTCTGATTCTGTTTCTGGCAGTATCGCCTTCGCTGTATGCTCAGAAAGACTTGCAGATAAACAAGGTATTTGAACAATACGGTGAGATGAAGGGCGTCACTATGGTGGACATGACCAATGAAATGTTGGACGGTTATGACTTTTCATTGTTTAAAAGCATTACGATAAAAAACAATCCAACAGCAGCTGACTTCATCCGCAAGTGTCTTGAAAAAGATCAGGAAGGTGCCAAGAAAGTGAAGCAAGTGGTTGCAAGTGGAGTGTTGACTTCGGTCTATCTTCAACTTCCCCGAAAAGGTCAGTTGTACCGGCTGATTCTGTTCAATCAGTCTTTTCATCCGGAGAATAAAATAACGCTTATTTACATCGAATCGAAAAACGATTCGGAGAACATACTAAAACTAATTTTAAAAAAGAAATAAATATAAACCTCTAATAATAAACGAAAATGAAAAAAATAATTCTATTTATGATGGCCCTTTTTGTAGCCTTTTCAATATCAGATGCCGCTGAACTGAATCAAAGCGATACGACCTTTCACTTCAATAAAAAAATCATTCACGTTCAGGATAGTGTAGGTCAGGTGAAGGTAAAAGTGTTTGAAGCAACAAACAAAGATTCTATACCCTACAAAGTTGTTTATGAAGGCCAGTTTGCTGAAGAAAAAACCTTTGAGAAATGGACCGTGGTAGAGGAAATCGGACTTCAAATTCCTTTTCTGGGCAAGTCAAATGAAAGACATCAAGGAAAGATGGAACCACATTGGGCCGGAATTGGTTGGGGATTTGCGAATATCTCGAATGCTTCCTTCAAGATAAATAACATTGATGGTGTGTCCCTGAAATCCGGTTCAAGTAGCGAATTTTTTGTTAACCTGATAGAGAAAATCCTTCCTATTTATAAAAATCGCCTGGGGATTACAACCGGTCTGGGTTTCAACTGGCGTACTTACTCGTTGGATTACAATACACATTTTGTCAATAATAATGGACTGACTGATGTGTACGATGCACCGGTGGGTGTGAAATATGAATATAGTAAATTAAAAACGGCGCATATCACTTTACCTGTATTGCTTGAATGGCAACCGGGTGGCTTGCACGATAATTTCTTTGTCTCGGCCGGTATCATTTGTGGTATTAAAACCTACTCCGTTTCCAAAATTAAATTCAAAAACGAATCAGGCGACATGATCAAACGAGTTGAAGATAAGGGATTGAATGTTTCTCCGCTTTCACTCGATTATTATGCTCAGATTGGTTACGGTTCCTTCAATGTTTTTGCAAAATACTCTCCGTTTAGCATTTTCGAATCGGGTAAAGGACCTGATGTAAGAGCTGTTTCTTTAGGGTTGGTATTGGACTTTTAAATGTTCAGAAATTGAAAATGCCATCTTCCATAAAATGGAAGATGGCATTTTTTTATGTGTAGAATATTTGTTAGAAAATCCAGTTAAACAGAAACCCTACGACCATAATTCCGCCACCAACAATGGCTATAAAAGTAAGGATCAAAGGCATTTTCAATACTTTTCGGAGGATAATCATTTCGGGCAATGACAAGGCGATAACCGACATCATAAACGCCAATGCCGTACCGAGCGAAGCGCCTTTCTCAAGCAGTACTGCAACGATAGGTACAATTCCGGCAGCATTGGAATATAGCGGAATACCAATCAATACTGATAAGGGAACAGAGTACCAGGCAGATTTTTCCATGAGTGAAGCCATAAATTCTTGCGGTACGTAGCCGTGTGCAGCAGCGCCAATCAGAATGCCTAAAGCAACATATAGCCAAACCTTGCCTACAATTTCTTTCACTGCATCATATCCCATACTTATTCGTTTCTGAACAGAAATCTTTTCTTCCTCGTCATTAGCTTCGCCAAGCTTGGTAGCGTATACCCATTCTTCAACCCACTTTTCAAGTTTCAGTTTGCCGATAATCCAACCGGCTACAATGGCGATTGCCAGGCCTGTACCAATGTATATGGCTGCAACTTTCCAACCAAACATACCATACAAAAGTATCACTGCAACTTCGTTAATCATTGGTGCAGCAATAAGAAAAGAAAATGTAACTCCCAGCGGAACTCCCGATTCCACAAATCCAAGGAAAAGTGGGATGGCAGAACATGAACAGAAAGGCGTCACAATTCCCAACAGCGAAGCCATGATATTGCCCATGAATGTTGATTTCCCTTCCAGCGCTTTTCTGGTTCGTTCGGCTGTAAAATAGCTACGGAGAATGCCTACAAAGAAAATAATCAGAACCAGCAATAACAACACTTTCGGAAATTCGAAGATAAAGAATCGCAATGCTTCAGTAAGATGAGCACCTTTCTTCATTCCCAAAATTGTATCTACAAACCAGTCGGTTGTTGGTTGCAGGTTGACGTAAATTACATACCAGACAGGCAACAACATAAGTGGTATGACGATGTTTTTATTTAGTTTCATAATTCGATGAGAGGATATGCTAACATAATGATTAGTAAAAGAATATTAGAGAGTAATAAATGCCTACGCCAATAAAAATGACTGAAACTATTCTCCGAAACCATAGTTCAAAGATTTTGATTCGATTGTATAATTTTCCAACATTACCAACTGTAAAAGCTAGTAGCCATGCGAAAATGATGACAGGAAAACCTGTGGCAATGGCAAATAAAACAGGTAGATACAAACCATTAGCACTAGCTACAGTCATTGGAATAAGCATCACGAAATAAAGCACGCCGCTATACGGACAAAATGCCAAAGCGAAAACCATTCCTAACAAAAGTGTACTCCAATAACTTCCTTTGCCGTTTTCTCCAATTTTATCAGTTAAGCCCGAAAATCCTGGAAGTTTTATTTTAATTATGTCGAGCATAAGTAAGCCAACAAGAATCAGAACAGGGCCTAAAAGTCTTTCACCCCAACCCTGAAAAATCATCGATACGTGCATTTTGCTTGCACCAAAGAAAATAATTAGAGCCAAGCCCGTGTAGCTAATGGCACGCCCAAGTGTGTAAACCAGTCCGTTGACAAAAACCCGACGACGATTTTCGATGTTACGACTAATAAACCCAATGGCAGAAATGTTGGTAGCCAATGGGCAGGGACTAATGGCAGTCATCAGTCCTAGAATAATAGCCGTAAGGAACGAGTATTGCGAGTTGTCTAAAATAGTTTGAAGAAAGTCCATAGGATTAGAACAATGGATCGATTGTTTTCTTTAATTCAGCCTTTAGTTTTTCCGGGTTACTTTTAGCGTACATAAATGCTTTGTCGGTAAGGTCAACACGTTTGTTAGAACTCGTTATTAAGAGCGATTGGCCCTCAGCTTTGCATTTTGCTGCAATTGCTTCGGAACTTTTATCATCTAAATTTATCGATTTAAATGTAATCAAACCTTTTTTTGCCTGCAGAGGGTAAAGTGCCAGTATAGATTTTTGGGTTTCTGATTCTACCGCCTGACAGGTTACACATCGACGCGTATAGTGGAAATAATACACTTCTACCTTCGCTGGTTTGGAGATTGCTTTTGTCGATTTCGCTGCTGTCTGGGAATTAGCTGAGAAGAATGAAGATATAATTACAGCTAAAATTGTCATTGAAATGTATTTTTTCATATAAAGAATATTTTGTTGGTTAATATGTCTTTCAGCTCAGCCATTGATGGTACGCGTCCTTTCAGAACAACTTTTCCGTCGATGACCAAAGCCGGCGTAGTCATAACGTTAAACTTTAAAATTTCCATAATATCGTCCACTTTTGTAACGGTGGCATCAATGTTGTTTTCTGTAACAATTTCTCTCACGGCTTTTTCAAGTGTTTTACACTTCGGACAGCCGGTTCCCAGAATTTGAATGTTCATTATTATTTTGTTTTTTAAGAACCCCTGATCCATTAGATGATGGAGAATGACACAGGTTCATTTATTTGTAATTTAATTAGTTACAGCAACCTGCTTTTCCCTTTTTCATGGCAAAAAATGTTTCGAAAAAAGTTTGTGCTTTTTCCCAGTTCTCCTTGTTGATGCAGTATTTTACTTTCGGAGTTTCTATTTCACCCTGTATTAATCCGGCGTCTTTCAATTCCTTCAGATGCTGCGATACAGTTGCTTTCGCAATTGGCAATTCGTTGTGAATATCCCCAAAATAGCAACTGTCCATCGAAGCCAGAAATTGGAGTATTGTAATCCGGGTCGGATGTCCCATTGCCTTTGCAAAACGAGCAAGTTGCTCGTTGTCAATGCTGTATTCGTTATTCTTATCTGTGTTCATCTGTTTAGTTGAATAGTGTTTGTAGTTCGCAAAATTACGAACAATATTTTAAATAGTATTACAAAATCTTACTTTTTTTCGAAAGTAGGCTATATAAGCTATTTATCTCAACTTTTTCCACAAAAAAATACTGACTTTATTTTTTATTTTTTAAAATAATTACTACATTTGCTAAATTATTCTACATCGCTAACAAAAAAATACCAACAATATGAAATTCATTGTTTCAAGCACCGATTTATTAAGCCATCTACAAGCAATTAGTCGTGTAATTAACAGTAAAAATTCGCTGCCAATTTTAGACAATTTCTTGCTCCAACTAGAAGGAAATACGCTAACAATGACAGCTTCGGACATTGAAACCACTCTGATAACTTCAATGGAGGTGGAAACTGCCGAAGGAAATGGAAAAGTAGCTGTTGCCTCCCGATTATTACTAGATACCTTGCGCGAGTTCTCCGAACAACCGCTTTCTTTCAATATCAACGATTCAAATTTGGCAATGGTTATTACCTCTCCAAATGGATCGTATAATTTTATTGGCCAAAATGGGGATGAATATCCACGTATGCCTCAATTGCAGGAAGATGCCCGCACCTTGACCCTGGATGTTCCAAGTCTTTTGGGTGGTATTTCTAAAACATTGTTTTGTACGGCTGACGATGAGTTGAGACCGGTTATGAATGGTGTTTTCTTCGATATTGCTGCCGATAGACTTACTTTAGTAGCCACAGATGCTCATAAATTAGTTCGTTATAAAACCAAACATACTTCTTCTACTATCGTGGAAGGTGACGAAGCGGTGAGTTTTATTTTGCCTAAGAAACCGGCTACCATGTTGAAAAACATTCTTCCAAAAGAATCGGGAGAGGTACAAATCAATTTTGATAAGAAGAATGCTTATTTTAAATTAGCAAATTATACTATGATTTGCCGTCAGGTAGAAGGTCGCTTCCCGAATTACAATGCGGTAATTCCAACTACCAACCCGTACAAAATTATTATCGACCGCGCTACTTTGCTGAATGCCATGAAACGTGTTTCGGTTTTTGCTAATCAGGCAAGTAACCTGGTGAAGCTGGCTTTTGCGGATAATAAAATTCTTATTTCGGCTCAGGATATTGATTTCTCTATTTCTGCTGAAGAAACGATTACTTGCCAATTTACCGGTGAGCCTATCAAAATTGGTTTTAAATCATCTTTTTTGATTGAAATTTTAGGTAATATAAACGCATCTGATATCGTGATGGAGCTTTCGGATGCTTCGCGCGCAGGCCTTATTCTTCCTTTCGAAAATGAAAAAGATGAGGAAATTCTAATGTTGTTAATGCCTATGTTGCTTAACGATTAATATACAGTCGATAGTTAGTAGTCAAAGGTCAAATGTCTATGATATTTGGCCTTTGACTTTCTTTTATAATTAATATTTATCCAAGTCTTTTGACTTTCGTCTTTAGACTTTAGACACAAAGGAATGAAACTCCAACTCAAGAACCCGATAGTATTTTTTGATCTCGAAACAACAGGTACCAATATTGTTTCCGACAGAATTGTAGAAATAGCTTACCATAAGGTGTCGCCAAACGGTCGAGAAGAAACAAAGACCATTCGTATCAATCCCGAAATGCATATTCCTGAGGCATCATCTGCTATTCATGGCATTTATGATGCTGATGTGACGGATTGCCCTACCTTTAAGTCGGTGGCAAAAGAAATCGCCCGCGATATTGAAGGTTGCGATTTGGCCGGCTATAATTCTAACCGGTTTGATATTCCGCTGTTGGCCGAAGAACTTTTGCGCGCTGAGGTGGATATTGACCTTATGAAACGAAAATTTGTAGATGTGCAGGTAGTTTTCCACAAAATGGAACAACGAACGCTGGGAGCAGCCTACAAGTTTTATTGCGATAAAGATTTAGTGGGAGCGCACGGAGCTGAAGCCGACACATTGGCTACATACGAAGTTTTGATGGCACAACTCGACCGTTATCCCGAGCTACAAAATGATATTGAGTTTTTATCGAAATATACTACTCAGAATAATAATGTGGATTTTGCAGGCAGAATGATATATAATGATAAAGGCGAGGAAATCATCAACTTTGGTAAATACAAAGGACAGAAAGTTGCTGATGTGCTGAAAACAGATATGGGATATTATGGTTGGATGATGAACAGCGATTTTCCGCTTCATACCAAAAAAATATTGACGAATATTAAACTGAGGGATTTCAATAAATAAGGAACTCTAAAGTAGTCATAAAAATAACAGGAGTGAAAGTTTAGAACTTTCACTCCTGTTATTTTTTAGTGTATGTGTGCCATTCCGAAATGCGACATGTATTCAATAACCACGTAAATTCCCATCAGAATAAAGATAACTGCGGTGATACGACGGAACCACACTTCAAAGACCTGAATCTTGTCGTAGAAGTTTCCTAATCCTGCGAAGCTGTAAGCCAGAATCCACGAAACAATAATGACAGGTAGGCCTGTGCCAATGGCAAAAATCACAGCCAGTAATAATCCGGCAGGTTCGGCTAGGGTGAGCGGAATTAAGCCACCAAAATACAACACTCCGCTGTAAGGGCAGAAGGCAAGTGAGAAAATAATACCCAAAAATAAGGACCATTTTGCACTTCCTGAAACCGATTTATTGATGATGCGTTCGCTAAAACTGCCCGACTCATGGTGTTTAGAGCCGTGTTTATGAAATTTGAAAAACTCCAGCATAAACAAACCGCCAATAATTAGAAATGGTCCCAATAACATTTCGCCATAGGTTTCGAAGAAATGTTGCGTTGGCAGTACGCTTCCACCCAAGGTGAAAATGGCTGCGAGTCCAGTAAATGCAATTATTTTACCCAAGGCATACATTAACCCGTTGAGAATTATTTGTCTCTTATTGGCAACGTTTTTGCTTAAAAACCCAATGGCTGTAACATTTGTACATAACGGACATGGACTAATAGTAGTCATTAACCCTAAAATAAAAGCTGTGAGCACGGGAAAAGTGCTTGTAGAAAGGAAAGTGTGTAAGAACTCCATGACTTTTTTATTTGTTATTCTCAATTATGCATGAACCTAAAAAAGGTGGCAGAATTGTGAAATATGATGTGTTTGTTTTTGTCTTTGAAAAAAATGTAGTAGTTTTACTTTTATTGGTTGCTAAGGCATTTTGATGGATCAAAGGGCCTTTTTGGCACAATGATTGTTGCTAATCAGAGCGCTCTATTATAATTGAGTTACTTATATGAAAAACGGAATAAAAATATTGCTGTTGAGTCTTTTCTTGTGTTTGGGTTTATCCATTCGCAGTCAGGACAATGTTTCCGTTCCACAGCGTACACCCGAACAAGAAGCTGCTAAACAAACCGAGAAAATACAACAAGAATTAAACCTGACACCTGACCAAATAAAGCAGGTATATGAAATAAATTTACGTTATGCTCGTGAGCGACAAGTATCGAATACAAGAAGTCAGGCTATGGAGCGTATAAAAAACAAGAATACCGAAATGCAACGTGTTTTGACTGAAAATCAATACAATCAGTTGCAAAGTAAGCGATATGAACGGACTTCAATTGAAAACCAAAACGTAAATCGCAATCAGTCAAATGCATCCGGATTTCGTTCTTCTACCGATTATCGAACCAACTCTGCTGTCAGAGTGATTTCGTCAGATATGAATCTCAGAAGTTCTTATCGTTCTGCACCTCCTACAAATTCAAGTGCTCCTCAAGCTACCTTAAGAAGCGATCAATCTAATCAAAGATCTTCGCAATCGAACAACGGAACATCCCGACCTCAGAGTGTAGCTCCATCTTCTACCCGAAGTTCATCTCCTGCTTCAACACGTAGTTCGTCACCTCCAAGTCGTAGCTCAACAACGCCATCGGCTAATTCTTCACGACGGTAGTTTTATGGCGAATCCGTATTTTAGCTTTAAACAATTTACAGTGTTTCATCATAAATGTGCCATGAAAGTGGGCATTGATGGTGTTTTACTAGGTGCATGGACTGATATCGGCAATGCAGATTCGATACTTGATATTGGTACAGGCACAGGGTTAATTGCATTAATGCTTGCTCAAAGAAGCAGTGCACGAATTGACGCAATTGATATCGATGCTGATGCTGTTATACAAGCGAATGAGAATATTCAAAAATCGCCATGGTCAAGCCGTATTGCAGTTCATCAAATTGAATTGCAAAGCTACGTACTGAAAGCAATAAATCGTTACGATTTGATTGTTTCTAATCCTCCGTATTTTGTCAATTCAACAAAAGCACCGGTCGAAAACCGAAACACAGCCCGACATACCGACACACTTACTCACGAAGAATTACTTGACAATGCATTAACTCTACTCAAACCAACAGGCAGAATTTGTGTTATTCTGCCTGTGAATGAGGGTTTGTCTTCTGTTGAATATGCCGTAAGTATTGGCTTGCATTGTACTAAGCAAGTAGTTGTATTTCCGAAACCCGGAGCTATAGCTAAGCGACTATTACTGGAGTTTAGCCCGGAATTTATAGCATGTGTAAACTCAGAAATAGTTATCGAGAGCGACGTGCGCCATCAATACTCACCTGAGTTTACAACTTTAGCCAAAGACTACTATTTGAAATTGTAGAATCAATTTCTTTATCTGTTACAACAGAGCTTCAACTTTTGCAGTTAATGCAGCTTTTTGTGCAGCACCCACTTGTTTGTCAACTAACTGACCATCTTTGAAAAATAGAATTGTTGGAATGTTGCGAATGCCATATTCTGTTGGAGTGTCAGTGTTATTGTCTACATCCATTTTGCCAATGATCACTTTGCCTTCGTATTCTTTTGCTAATTCTTCAACAACCGGACCTACCATGCGGCAAGGACCACACCATTCTGCCCAAAAGTCAATTACTACCGGTTTTCCACTGTTGATAAGTTCTTTGATGTTTGCATCTGTAATTTCTAAAGCCATAATCTTTTATAGTTAAATAATTAATAATTCGATTTGTATTTATTGATTTTCAGTCTTTATTTTTCTGTGAAAATCGAAAGTTGCCCATAAAACAGATGACAACTGATATTGTTTGTATGACAGGCTAAATATGCCTATTTATAAAATCTATATGAATTTAATGCACCTGAAACTCAATGATTCCTTCGCTGCGTGCCCGTTTCAAAGAATGATAAACTTCTTTGTTTATCTGTAGTCTGTTCTGGCGGGCAAAAAGCATAACTTTGTTTGGCGAAAGTTCATCGACAACCTGCACGTAAAGATTCACATTACCTTTGTTGTTCATTACCATGTCGGTAAGCTCTACCGCATAATCTTCGGTAAGCTGTTGCAATTGAATGGTCAGGGTTAGCGTGTTGATTAATTTCTCTTTTATCTCGTTGAAGACTTCGATTTTCTGTATCTTGATTTCCAACTCTGCCGGAATGTTTGGATCTGAAGGTTTCTTGAATTTATAATCGGCACCTTTTTCCTGCACGGTAGCGCTGATATACAGATATAAATCTTTAATCATGTATTTGCCAAACTCAATGTAGTTCTTGCCAAATAAAGCAAATTCAAATGCTCCGGCATAATCTTCGAGTGTGAAAATACCGTAGGGATTTCCTGCTTTCGATGTTCCGTGACGAAAACCTGTTATCATACCGCCAATTTTCAGTCCTTTGGCTTTTAAAGGAGCTAGATCTTTCAAATCTACTGTGGTGCAGTTGCATACATGATTTATTTCAAATTCGTATTCGTCCAATGGATGTGCCGAAAGGTACATGCCAATTAAATCGCGCTCCTTGTTGAGCTTTTCAAGTGGTGACCATTCGGGTGCATAGGGAATCTCCGGTTTTGTTATTTCTACCGCATCCATGCCGCCAAAAAGCGAGTTGCGTGTCATGGCCATATCGGTTTGATACTTGTTGCCATAACGCATAACCGATTCCAGAACTTGTTCACCTTTGCTGTTTTCGATGAATAACTGTTCGCGACGCACGTCCGTAAACTCATCAAAACCACCTGAAAGAGCCAAACTTTCGACAGCTCTTTTGTTACAAGCGTTTAGGTTGACGCGTTCAATAAAATCGAATAGGCTTTTGTATTTCCCATTTGCATTTTTTTCATCCACTAATGCAATAACAGCGCCTTCGCCCACACCTTTTATACCACCCAGTCCGAAACGAATATTGCCGCTTTTTGTTACGGTGAACGTCAAATCGCTCTCATTTACATCAGGGCCAAGCACGTTCATGCCCAGGTTTTTGCACTCGTCCATAAACTTGCCAACCTCGGTAATGTCATCGCGGTTGCGCGTTAAGTTGGCAGCCATAAACTCTGCAGGATAATTGGCTTTCAGATAAGCTGTTTGATAGGCAATCCACGAATAACAGGTGGCGTGCGACTTGTTGAAAGCGTACTTTGCAAACTCAGCCCAGTCGGCCCAAATCTGTTCCAGTTTGGCTATCGGTCCATATCCGTTTTTCTGACACCCTTCAATGAATTTCACTTTCAGGGCTTCCATTTTGTCCACGAGTTTTTTACCCATGGCTTTACGTAGTTCGTCGGATTGACCACGGGTAAACCCAGCCAAGTCGCGACTCAGGAGCATGACCTGTTCTTGATACACCGTGATTCCGTAGGTTTCTTTCAAACGTTTCTCCATTATCGGGAATGGATATTCGATTGTTTCCCTACCGTGTTTCCGGTTGATAAATTGCGGAATGTATTGCATTGGACCCGGACGGTACAAGGCATTCATGGCAATCAGATCTTCAAATTGTGTCGGCTGCAAATTAATTAAGTGCTTTTGCATGCCGGCCGACTCAAATTGGAAGGTTCCAACGGTCAAGCCTTTGCTGAACATTTCGTAGGTCTTGGCGTCGTCAATCGGGATGGCATCGATATCCAAGTCTATTCCCCTTGATTTTTTTATATTTGAAAGTGCTTCTTTGATAATGGACAGGGTTTTAAGTCCCAAAAAGTCCATTTTAATCAGCCCGATTTCTTCAATTACAGAACCCTCGTATTGTGTAACCAACATTTCTTCGTTGGTTTCTTTGTCGATGGCAGTACTTAATGGTACCAGGTTGGTCAAATCGTCCGACCCGATGATAACTCCACATGCGTGAACCCCAACCTGACGTACGGTACCTTCGAGCATTTCTGCGTAACGAAGTGTATTCGAAAGGTTTATATCTGACGAATTACGAGCCGACATCATTTCGGGAACGTATTTCAGGCAGTTGGCTAGATTTACTTTTGGCGCTTTACCCGATGAATCTTCAGGAAATTTATCGGGAATTAGTTTTGTCAACCGGTCGGCTTCCGACAGTGGTAAGCGTTGTACACGCGCCACGTCCTTAATCGACGATTTGGTGGCCATTGTACCGTAAGTGATAATATGAGCTACTCGCTCTTTTCCGTATTTCTCTGTTACCCAGCGCAATACTTGTCCACGTCCATCATCATCAAAGTCGATATCGATATCGGGCATGGAGATACGGTCGGGATTAAGGAAACGCTCAAACAGCAAATCGTATTTAAGTGGGTCAATATCAGTAATGCGCAAACAATAGGCTACTACCGACCCTGCTGCCGACCCACGACCCGGCCCAACAGCCACACCCATGCCACGAGCTGCTGAAATAAAGTCTTGTACAATAAGGAAGTAACCCGGGAAACCCATGGTTTTCATTACTTCAAGCTCAAAGTCGATGCGCTCAGATTGCTCGGGTGTCATCACTTCGCCGTATCTTTTCTTGGCGCCAATGAGGGTGAGTTGACGTAGATAATCAGCTTCGAGTTTTACACGTACCGCTTTTTCGTATCCACCCAATCGGTCAAAACCATCACCAAATTCTTTGCGAAGCATTTCTACGGTAAAAGTAGCGCGGTAATGCTCTTCGGTAGCGAAGTCGGTAGGAATAGGGAACACGGGCATTAGCGCATCCGAATCGATATCGTAAAATTCTACTTTTTCGGCAATTTCTACCGAATTTTCAAGTGCTTCGGGTATGTCGGCAAAGATCTGCCACATTTGTTCGGGCGACTTCAACCATTCTTGCTTGGTGTAGCGCATGCGGTTGGGATCGTCGAGATCTTTACCGGTGCTGAGGCAAATTAATCGTTCGTGAGCTTCGCCGTGTTCTTCTTCAATGAAGTGAACATCGTTTGTAGCAAGCAACTTAGTGCCCGTTTTTCGCGCAAGCTTTATTAATTCAAGATTTTGTGTATTTTGTTTTTCGTAGGTAGAATAATCGGCATTGGGTTTGTCGGTTTTGTGGCGTTGAAGTTCGATGTAGTAATCGTCACCAAACACGCGTTTGTACCACAATACCGCTTCCTCGGCTTCCGCCAGATTGCCTCTTTCTACCTTTTTGTGAATCTCGCCACCCAGACATGCCGATGATGCAATCAGCCCCTCGCTGTATTTTTCCAATAACTCGTGGTCAATACGCGGACGGTAATACATTCCATCGATATAGGATGTGGATACTAATTTACAAAGATTCCGGTAACCGATTTTGTTTTTTGCCAGCAATACCAAGTGATAGCCACTGCGATCTTCGGTTCCAGCTTTGCTTAAGTGCCCACGACGAGCCACATAGGCTTCGCAACCAATGATGGGTTTAAAAAGTTTGTGTTTGGCTTCTTCAATTTGCTTTAGTAAGTCGGCTTTCTCGTCTTCGGTCAGTCCTTCGTCTTTGAGTTGCTTCTGCAAGTCGGAAATCTGACCTTTTACTTTGCCATTTTTCTTTTTGGTATAATTGAAAAATTCCTTTATCCCAAACATGCAACCATGGTCGGTGAGTGCCACGGCGTGCATTCCGCTTTTGGCTGCCTTATCCACCAAATTTGGGATAGACGACATGCCATCGAGCACCGAATAATGGGAGTGAACGTGAAGGTGAACAAAGGAATTCATTGTAAATAGTTGTTTTCTTAGGTTTTACAATCTCTCAATATGGATTGTTTTGGGAGGCTAAAGATACAGCAAATTTTGAATGCTGGTGAAATATTTGCTAAGAAGTTATCCACAAATAGACGAAAATAAGAATGTGATTATCGCAAAATGGTGTAGCAGCGGAGTTTGAATATATTGTTATTTTTTGTAGAGAAGACATTGTAGGTCTCTTCATAAATTATATTGATATGCTTCTTAAGATTCATTTTAATACTCTTCGAAATATTTTCGTATTACTTCGTCCAATATATCGCTGCTGATAGGTTTTGAGAGACATTCATTGCATCCAACTTCAATTGTTTTTTTTGTTTCAGATGAATCTACATAAGAAGTTTGTGCTATTATTATCACGTTATTATTAAATTTTCGTATTTCAGCAGTGGCTTCATAGCCGTCCATCAGAGGCATTCGAACATCCATTAAAATTAAATCGATATCGGAATTGCTTTGACATATTTTGACAGCTTCGGCTCCATTCCGGGCTATTAGGAGCTCCCGACTGTGCTCGGCAACAATTTCCGAGAGTAAAAATTCCATTCCTGCGTCATCCTCTGCAATTAGTATTTTTAGTTTTATTGGTTGCTGATTATTTTGGTCAATATAACCTTCAAATTTTTTCATAGGATTGTAAGTTAGATTGTTGAATAGCTATACATGTATTATTCTAAAGCTTTTGCTATGTGCACTATGCGAAAACTATGAGTAACTCTGTTTGACACAATCAAGATGTTACAGGGTAAAGACACTCGTTGTTCATTTTTTACTGGCAATCTATATTACGTCAGGCACCAATTATCTCTACAATCTGCTTCACTACCGAATTTATATCGCCTTCTACCGAATAATTGGCTTGGGTATAAAAAGGTTCACGCTTGGCGAGTCCGTCGGCAATGAATTGACGAAGTTCATCGCCTGTTTTGGTGGCAATAAGTGGACGTTTAGCAGCTTGTGTTGTTAGTCGGGCGGCAAGTTCAGCCGTAGTGAAGCGGAGGTAAATGGTAGTGCCGTGCGCATTCATATACTCCATATTGCCAAAAATGCAGGGAGCACCACCTCCGGTAGATATGATAACATCATCGAACTGAGCTACTTCGTGCAAGCATTTTTGTTCTAATAGACGAAATTCATCTTCCCCACGTTCGGCAAATATCTTTGAAACGGATTTAAACTGCTGTTCTTCAATATGGGAATCCATATCTACAAAACTATAGCCAAGCCTTTCGGCTAGCAGTTTGCCAACAGTAGTTTTGCCCGATCCCATGTATCCAATTAGAAAAATACGATTCATGCTTACAATGTATTAGTTATAGTATCAATCACTTATATTTTTTATCGATATGATGCAAAAATAGTGATAAATTGTCAAGTAGGCGAATGCTTGCAAAAAAAAGCGACCTTTTTGAATTCATACTTTCATAATTTTGTACTTGACATCAAATTTTACATTACCTTTGTATTAAAATTCATTCGAAATGGCTGTTGAAAAAGAAGGTTCTGTATTACTGCTTTTTACCGGAGGGACAATCAGTATGTCCGAAGATCCAAGCACGGGTGCTTTACGCCCTATTGATTTTGATCGGTTGCAGGAATACATGCCGGAAATTAAACAGACAGGCATTCATGTGAAAAGTGTGCCTTTTCTTCCTCTAATTGACTCGTCTGATGTAGACCCATCTGCTTGGGAGCGTATGGCAATGCTTATTGAAGAAAACTACGAAGATTTTGATGGTTTTGTGGTGTTGCATGGTACCGATACGATGGCTTATTCGGCTTCGGCATTGAGTTTTATGCTCGAAAATTTATCAAAACCGGTTATTTTTACCGGTGCGCAATTGCCTATTGGTATGATGCGTTCTGATGCAAAAGAAAATTTGCTAACGGCTATTGAAATTGCTTCGGCGAAGGAAAATGGTCAGCCGATAGTTCCCGAAGTGTGCATATTTTTTGAGGATACGCTTTTCCGTGGTAACCGTACCACCAAGAAAAATGCCGAGCATTTTTCGGCTTTCAACTCTTACAATTATCCACCTCTGGCTAAAGCCGGTGTGCATATCAAATACTTCCGCTCTTCGATTCATTATCCGGCAGCGGGAACAAAACTACGAGTACGCACGCATATAGATCAGAACATTGCCATTCTGAAATTATTCCCGGGGATTACTGAACATACGGTAAATGCCATTTTGCAAATTCCAGGATTAAAAGCGGTGGTGCTCGAAAGCTTTGGAGCCGGTAATGCACCTCGCAAAACTTGGTTTCACGATGCATTGAAAGATGCTACCGATAGAGGTATTTTGATAGTGAATAAAAGTCAGTGCAGTACTGGCTCAGTAGAAATGGGGCGATACGAGACAAGTCTGAATCTGATGATTGCCGGTGTGATGAGTGGTTACGATTGTACCACTGAGGCTATTGTTACCAAACTGATGTATTTACTGGGCGAATGCGACTCAATGGACGCAATTAAACACCGATTGAGCACGAGCATGTGTGGCGAAATGACGATTAGCTAGGTGAAGAGCAAAGACAAAAGACAGAGTTGCATTGATAAATGTAGTGACTAGATAAAACGAGACCGATACGAATTCTAAAATTTGTATCGGTCTCGTTCTTTTATTTTGTAGTTGCTGACGGACGAAAATTTTCGTAGGACTTTATTTTTCGCTTTTCTTGGTGAACAATACCACTTTTACATCTAGCTTATTCCCAATGTCTATCACGTCAATCACTTCCTGTAGATTGAGCGATTTGTCAGCTTGAAGTAATACCAGTGCTTCTTCGTTTTTGCTTTTAGAAGCCATGATTTTCGAAAGTTGAGGCTCAATTTCGCTAAAAAAGATTTCCTTTTTATCCAAAAAATATTTATGGTCGGCGGTGATGGCTAAATTGATTTGCTTTTTTATTACTGCATCATCGGTAGTTTTCGATTTTGGCAACAACACGCGGATGGTAGCTGGTGTTACCATCGTGGAAATAATCAGGAAAAAAAGCAACAAGAAAAACATAATGTCGTTCAGCGAGGCAGTGTATACCTCTGCCGCTCTCGATTTTCTGCGTTCTATTTTCATTTCTTTTGTTTTATAATTCTATTGCGAGATAAATATCACACTATGAAAATTCTCAATTATGCTTTAGTTTACTTTGCTTCGTTTGTATTTGCGGATTTCTTTCAGCAAATCGTTCGAAGCTTTGTCCATGCGCAACACCACTTTGTCAATCCGGCCATTCAATATGTAGTAGCCGGTGTACGCCACAATCCCAACGAAAAGCCCTGCACCCGATGAAATCATTTTTTGGTATAAACCATCGGAGATATTCGCAATGTTCAAATCGTTGGTGATGGAAATGTTGTAGAAAATTTTGATAACCCCAAAGATGGTTCCTAAGAAACCAAACATGGGTGCAATGGAAGCTGTAATTCCTAGATAATTCATTCCTTTTTCCAATTCGGAAATTTGTTGGCGAGCTTCACTTTGGAGGGCATCCTGTATTTCCTGATCTTCGTTTTCGGCTTCTGCGAGTCCTGCAGCAATTACCTTGGAGTAAATGGTGGGCTTCTCGTTACAAAGCTGAATGGCATTTTCAATTTTGCCTTCCGAAACCAGTTTTGTTGTTTGGGCGAACCAGTCGGTGTCAATTTTACCCATTATCTTAATCGAGATCCAACGTTCAATCATAAGGTAATTGGCCAATACAAAGAGGAAGCCAAGTGGTATTAATATCATACCGCCTTTGAGCAATAGGTTGAAATAGGTTTGATTAGTCATCACTACATTGGTGGTGTCGGCTACTACTTTTGGTGAAGTTTGAAGTAAAATGCTAAGTAGATTCATTTATTTTAGTGTGTAAATAAGTAATACAAAAACCGCTTAATTCTACGTTTATTTAATTGCACCGCAAAATTAGTGTTTTAGAAACGAATACAGTTCTTATTGTTGTTATTTAACGTGAAGATGGTTTTCTCAATGTGCGTTTTTATCAGTCTTCAAAACTTTGAAAAATAAAAAACGTGGGAGTTATCCCACGTTTTTATAAATTTTATATTGAGAGAATGACTTTACTTTACTGTCTCGCGAAGTGGAATTCTCATTTTATAGAATGATCGCCAAACGAATATCAAAGCAATAGCTAGAAATCCGGCACCAATAATGCCACTGTAGTCGAAGCTATTGCTAGCAGATGCATCAAGTCTCATCTTTAATGCTATTTCGGTTGCTAGTAATCCAAACAAAGTTGAGAATTTGATAATTGGATTTAATGACACCGATGAAGTATCTTTGAATGGATCACCTACGGTGTCGCCAATTACGGCAGCTTCGTGCAAAGGAGTGCCCTTTTCCTTCAAATCCACTTCAATTACCTTTTTGGCATTGTCCCACGATCCGCCGGCATCAGCCATATAAATAGCCTGAAACAAACCAAAAGTGGCTATCGAAATAAGATAGGCTACAAAGAAATTGCTGTCGAAAAATGCAAAGCCGAGTGTAAAGCAGATCAAAGCGATGAAGATATTCCACATACCGGTTTGGGCGTATTGGGTACATATTTTCACCACTTCTTTGGAATCTTCGATGTTGGCTTCTTTTTTATTTAAATCGAACGTACTTTTAATAAATTCAACTGCTCGATAAGCTCCGGTAGTAACGGCTTGCATGGATGCTCCACTAAACCAGAACACAACAGCTCCACCACATATTAAACCTAACAGGATAGGAGCCGAAGTCAAGGATACGCTTAGTAGACCTTTGCTTTCGAGCAATAAGATGATAGAGAAAATCATGGTAGTTGCACCAACCACAGCTGTTCCGATCAGTACCGGTTTGGCAGTTGCTTTAAAGGTGTTGCCTGCAGAGTCATTTGCTTCGAGATAATGTTTCCCGAGCTCAAAATCGGGGGTAAACCCGAAATCTTTTTCAATTTCTTCTTTGATATTTGGGATTTGCTCTATCTGCGATAATTCGAAGATAGATTGAGCATTATCAGTTACCGGTCCATAACTGTCAACGGCAATTGTTACCGGTCCCATGCACAGGAATCCAAAAGCAACCAGACCAAAGGCAAAAATAGATGCGTGAGGTCCAAGAATGGAAGTAAGCCCAAGTTGGCTGATAAAGTAAGCACCAGTCATTAAACCTACGATTAATATACCTGTCCAGAAAGCTCCGAAATTGCCCGAAACGATTCCCGAAAGGATATTCAATGACGGACCGCCTTCGCGGGAAGCAGTTACTATTTCGTTTACATGAGCTGATTTAGAACTGGTAAAGAGTTTTGTAAATTCAGGAATTAGCACGGCTGCCAATGTACCACAACTAATAATACCAGCCAATTTCCACCACAATGATGCATCAGCGGCATTACCGGTTATTTGGGCTAAATCGCCAACTAACAAATGACTCATAAAGAACGACGTGGAAATACTTAAGATAGCAGCAATCCAGATTAATCGCATCAATGGTTCTTCAAAATCGAACATTTTGAGTCCTTTGTACTTGCGTTTTGAAATTGCTTGATTTATGAAGTAAGATATACCGGACATTAAATCCATTAGAAAGCGCATTCCAAATATCCAAACAATCAATTTAGCCTGAATTTCTCCAATCAATTCAGGTTTACCCGGATATGCAAATGGAACTGCAAGTGTAATAAATGTAATCAGCGCCACGCCAGTCACACCGTATGTTTCAAAGCCGTCGGCAGTTGGACCAACGCTATCGCCGGCATTGTCACCTGTACAGTCGGCAATAACACCCGGGTTACGAGGATCATCTTCTTTTACGTTGAAAACAATTTTCATTAAGTCGGAACCAATATCGGCAATTTTAGTGAAGATGCCACCGGCAATACGAAGAACACTGGCGCCCAGTGACTCGCCAATGGCAAATCCAAGAAAACAAATTCCTACTATTTCGCGGGGAACGAATAACAGGATGATGACCATCATGACCAATTCCAATGAAATAAGGAAGAGACCCACGCTCATACCGGCGCGTAACGGTATGTCAACTACATTCCATGGTTTTCCATGAAGTGAGGCGAACGCTGTTCGGGAGTTCGCATAAGTATTAATACGAATGCCATACCAGGCCACTGCATAGGAGCCACCCATACCTAATACAGAATAAAACAATACGTACAATAATGTGGCAACGGATTTCCCCTGAAGTGCCAGAAAATAGTAGGACATAATCACAGCAACAAAAGCAAAAAGCATTAAAAGAAATTTACCTTGTTGCAATAAATAGGTGCGACAAGTTTGAAAAATGATTTCGGATACTTTTAACATGGAATCGTGTGCTCTTAGCTTTTTTACTTGAGAGAACAGCCACAAACTAATACTGAGCGTTACACAGATAACCAGTGCTCCGTAGAACAAGAAATCCCATGAGGAGATGGCTTGTCCAAAAATGTGAAATTCCCCTGCATGTAAGTCAGGGATAGCGATGTCGGCTTCGCTTGCAAACAAGTTGGCCGATGTTAGTAAGGCTCCGATTAGAACCATTACTGTACGTTTCATTTGTTTCATAAATACTATAGATTATTGAAGATTAAATAAGAAGTTAACAGAAAAAAAATAAAAAAAATCTCCCAAATTTACGTTATTATTTTAGAATTTATCTTTTTTTTTGAAGAAAGTTATGAACAGATGTTACGTTTTTTATGGTTTTTTAATACTATTTTTAGTCTACTTTCCGTTTTCATGCCTGATAGTGTCTATTGTTACTATCGCCGTATCTATTATCTCCAAATAATTGTCAGAAAATAAGCTATGTAAGTGCTGTCTAAATTCGTGGAAGTAGACAAATTACTTAGCTTATTTTAGAATTCTCAGTCGGTAAAAGTTGAAATAATTGCATACCTTTGCACTCTCATCGAAAAACACTTATACCGCAACAGATACAAAAGCGAGTAACTGTACAATGAATATTCCCAGAAAATACTATCCTAACGTAATTGCAGTAACTGTTTCATTAGCATTCTACGCGTTGCTTTTTATTCTGCTGAATCTTAATCTCGAATGGAGCTTGCTGTCAGATGAACCTAAAACTGACGAGCCTCAACAGGTAGAGGTTGATTTTCAGAATGATGTCTTAGACCAAACTCCACCTGTACAGGATGTGATTGAAAAGATGATGAAAACTGCTGTAACTATGCCGAAAGTGCATCTCAGTAAGTCTGTTGTGGTTAAAGAAATGTTGAAAGATATTCAGCAAAATACAGCTGATGTTGTAGAGAAGGTTGTGCCGGTTAATAAGGACAGTCAAATGTTGGCTGAAATACAGAAAATAGCCGAGGAGTTGCAGAAAACTATGAAAAAAGATAGTTTGCAGGCAGAGAAAGATCTTGAAAAAGCAAAAATCGCAAATCGGAATAAAAGTAGCGATTATCAGACGTTAGAGGAAGAGATGAAATTTTACCGATCAAATTACAGAACCATCTATAATTTGAAGAAAATCTATCCCTATGTTGTGCAAACCAAATCGTTGGTGGACAATATGAATGCAAAACTTGCTACCATGACCGACAAGGGGGAAAGAAAAAAACTGATAAAAACAACAGAGAAAGCATTATTTCAACAATTCGAAAAGGACATTCGTAATATGTCTACCTCGCAGGGGAAATTGTTACTTAAGTTGATTGCCCGCGAAACCAATCAAAGCGGATATGACTTGATTAAAACCTATAAAGGAACCTTGCCGGCTACCTTCTGGTATGGAGTTGGCTTGCTGTTTCACGAAGATTTGAAAATGAAATATGACTCGCTCGCAGCAGACTCCGCACTTGAAAAAGTGGTGAAGAGATACAAGCAGGGACAGTTTTAGTACGAGAATCCCAGTTTGGTCAATCCTGCTTGCACATTTGTATTCTGCATAAATAAATTCCAAAGCAAAGCGGTACGGTAATTTTCAATCATTACCACTATGGATCCCTGGTCGATGGCTAGATACGAATCGGCAAACCAACGCGTGTTTAGATTAAACGCATCCTTAAAACCATAATCACCCCATAGTTTATCACCCAACGTGTAATAGAAAAAATGCAATGCCTGCATGCTTTCGGTAGGCGTGTAGGCAAACGATGATAAAGCTGCTGTAGGAGCAATAACTCCGACATCGTTATTGGGCGACGAAGCGGTATAACCATTCTGAATATCGCTGGCCGTGAGTCCCCAGCAATTAGAGCTGTAGCCATATTGCCCTTTTGGATTGGCTACGCAATAGTTGTAATTTATTATTGCGTGTGCAGTGTTTTGTGTCCGGTAATTGGCATATGCATCCGATAAATGAGTTGGGTTCAGACCCAGAAACGAATAATGTGCGAAGAACATTGGACCGCCATTGTCTTCGCCAAGCGGAAGTGTGACTCCATAAAATGTTTTGCCATTCTTCATAGCTCCGCTGCGTGCAAAACCGCTATCGTAAACCGATTTGGTAATGGAGTGAGTAGGAGAGGATGCAGCCAGCACGTAAACGATCAATCCTTCATTCCATCCGCTGATGGGCATGTTCATGTCCCACCCGTAGTTTGGCGACCAATGCCAGTAGAGTTTCTGCTGTCCGCTTTGCTGGAACCAGGTCCAATCCACATTTTCCCACAGCGTTTGAATATTGTCGCACATAGCTTTCTCAGCTGTATTTCCATTTTTGAAATACGACTGTACGGTGAGTAATCCCTGCATCAAAAATGCTGTCTCCACCAAATCGGCACCGTCATCTTTGGTGCTGAATGGAATCACTTTACCGGTAGTACCATTGATCCAGTGTGGAAATGCACCGTGAAACTTATCGGTGGTAGAAGCACTCAGGAAGTTCACAATTTTGTTCATGCGTTCGTATCCCTGTACTCGAGTTATAAAACCTCGTTCAATGGCTACGGGAATAGTCATAATGCCAAAGCCCGAACCACCCGAGGTAACTGTTTCGCCCGATCCAAAACGTTCGCGTGCAAGACCGGAGGTGGGATGAGCATAACTCCAAAAATAATCGAATGTCTTTTTTTGAACAAGCGTCAGCAAGCTATCGTCGGAGATAGTAGGGAATTTGGGAGTAGGATCCACTGCAGTAACAAATCTTGACGAGAAACGAGTGCTGATTTTTCCACCCAGATAATTGCCGGTATCAACTGTGAGTGTATATTCTGTCAAACCCTTGGGAACGACGGTGGATGTCAGCAACAAGGTTTTGTTATTCTCTCCTTTGGCGGCAGTATAGTTACTTCCTATCTCACTGCTAAAAGTGACTTTTGAGGAAATGAACTTTGAAACATTTATTGAGTCATCAAAAACGATCTTCACCACCGGCTTAGTGGCTAAACTCACATTGTAAAGTACCGAGTTGTCTACCCAAATATATTCGTTGATATATGCAGAAGAGATACGAATACTGCGGGTAGTCGGATTTTTTACAATGGGCTCATCTACTTTGCACGAAGCAAGAATGAATAGTCCAAAAGATAGATAGAGAATAACTTTTTTCATGATAGTAGCTAATTTATGGCACCCCAAATCGGGATGCCATAAATTACTGATTATTTAGTCCAGTTGATAGTCGTTGTTTTTAAGTCCTTCGAATTTCCTCCGATTTTAATTTCAAAGTCACCACTTTCCCAGTCGTACTTCAGTTCATTGTTATAGAATTTCAAATCTTCAGTTGTAATGTCGAATGTAACTGTTTTGCTCTCTCCAACTTTCAGCACCACTTTTTGAAAACCTTTCAGTTCTTTTATCGGACGGGTTATGCTGCCAACCAAATCGCGAATGTACAACTGAACGATTTCGGCTCCGTCATATTTTCCGGTATTGGTAAGGGTCACGCTGGCTTTAAGCGTTTCGTTGCCTTGCAATTTAGACGAGCTCATACTTACATCGCTGTAATTAAAGGTAGTATAACTTAAACCGTATCCAAAAGGATAAAGGGGTGAATTGGGAACATCCAAATAAACCGATCTGAATTTTTCAAATTTGTCTTCTTCGTTTTCAGGTCGTCCGGTTGTTTTGTAGTTGTAATACAACGGAATCTGACCTACGCTACGCGGAAACGACATGGGCAATTTACCCGAAGGATTGACTTTTCCGAACAATACATCCGAAATGGCATAACCTGCTTCGCTACCGGGAAACCACACATTCAGAATGGCATCGGCTATTTCTTTTTCCTGATTCAAAACTAATGGTCGTCCGGTAAAAAGGACCAATACGATGGGTTTTCCAAGTTTTTTCAGTTCTATCAACAAATCTTTTTGTGCCTGAGGGATGCTGATGTCCGATCTGGAGCTGCACTCACCACTCATTTCTGAAGCTTCGCCCAGGGCAGCAATAATCACATCCGCTTTCTTAGCCACTTCAATGGCTTCTTTTAAAATCTGATCTACCGGTCTATCGTCGCGATAGCTGTTTTTACCAAACATAGCTGAACGTGCTTCCTGCTCGGTGCTGTATTCGAAATTGCTTCCTTTTGCATACACAAATTTTACTTTGTTGCCCACGGTTTCTTTCAGTCCGTTCAATAAACTAATGGCTTGCGAGTGTTTGGCTGCAACGCTCCAGGTACCCGGCATGTTTTCGGGATTGCTGGCCAACGGACCAATTACTGCTACTGTACCTGTCTTTTTCAACGGTAACACTTCATTGGCATTTTTCATTAATACCATCGACTGACTTGAAATGGAACGGGCAATTGCTCTGTTTTGCGGATTGTAAATTTCCATTTTGGCACGACTCACATCGCAATATTTATATGGATCTTCGAATAATCCCAAACGGTATTTAGCTTCCAGAATGCGGCGAACAGCCAGATCTATTTCGGCTTGCGTAACTTTACCTTCGTCTAATGATTTTTTCAGGGTAGTAAGAAATCCTTCGCCCACCATATCCATATCTATTCCGGCATGTAAAGCCAAAGCAGATACATGTTGCAGGTCGCCAATTCCATGTTTCACCATCTCATTGATGCCCGTAAAATCGGTCACCACAAAGCCACCAAATCCCCATTGATCCCTAAGAACATCGGTTTGCAACCACCGATTGGCAGTAGCAGGTATTCCGTCAACTTCATTGAAAGAAGCCATCACACTTCCTGCACCGGCATCAACAGCTGCTTTGTAGGTTGGGAGATAGTCGTTGTACATCCGCAGTTTACTCATATCAACAGTATTGTAATCGCGTCCGGCTTCGGCAGCTCCATACAATGCATAGTGTTTTACGCAGGACATCATCGTGTTTTTGTCCGACAGACTATTGCCCTGATAGCCGTGCACCATAGCTTTGGCTATTTGCGATCCCAGATACACATCCTCGCCCGAACCTTCGGCTACCCGTCCCCAACGTGGATCACGGGAAACATCTACCATGGGAGAAAACGTCCAGCAGATACCATCTGCTGTGGCTTCCTGAGCGGCTATTCGTGCCGATTGTTCTATAAGAGACATGTCCCACGACGAGGCTAATCCCAGTGGAATGGGAAAATTGGTTTCATAGCCGTGAATAACATCCATTCCAAAAATCATGGGTATTTTTAAACGGCTTTTTTCGACAGCTACTTTCTGTACATCCCGAATTTTTTCAACTCCCTTGATATTGAACAATCCGCCCACTTTTCCTTCTTCTATCTTTTTTCCGATATCGGAGCTTTTTGCCTCACCGGTAACAAAATCGCCCGACGACGGTAGGTTAAGCTGACCGATTTTTTCATCGATGGTCATTTTTGACATTAAGTCGCTGATGAACTGATCCATTTTGGGGTCGACTTTGAAATAAAGTGCCTTGCTTGCCGGCAAAGCTGGTTTCATTTCTTCGACTACGGCTTTTAATTTCGTTTTTTTATTGTTTTTTTGTGCCTCAGTATTGGTGAGAAATAAGCAACAGATGGCTACTAAAAATATTCTTGTTTTCACGGGTAATATGTTTTAAATGTAACTAAATTTAATTTCGGAAAAACACTTCGTTGCCCAACAGATAGGGCAAGCGATGAATTGATTTTTCTACCTTAAAAATTTCTAGTGTTGATTTCTAGTTGGCTGTTGGTTTGAACTGGAAAGTCGAAAATAATCAAAGGAAGAGGAATGCTCTCCCTTTGATTGAAGTTTATGTTATAGATGGATTACAACTTGCTTGTGAACAAAGCATTTACCTCTGCGGCGGTTAAAGCAGTGCCATAGAACCTGAACTGATCCAAACCACCTTTCCAGGTAGAAGCTAACCAATTGTCGGAAACATCGCTTGCATCTCCTTGTGGTCCGCAACCTATTCTCACTGAAGCTATTTTCGCATCAACCAGTTTAATGGCTCCGTGAGTTCCCCATGGTCTCGTTCCGAGTGATACGCCATCCTTGTAGAAGGTAAGTGTAGAGGTACTTTGGTCGTACACAAATGCGCAGTGGTGCCATTGATTGTCCAACAGTCCCGCAACAGCTCCGGCTCCTTCCCATGTCAACCAGGTATCGGCTGCACTTGCTTTTCCATCAGCACTTAGTCCGTCAGCCACTACCATTTTCACTGCACAAGCTGTATTCGAACCTTCGAGCATAAGCATAAAATTGCTACTTGACCAGTGATAATCGGCAACTGCCACGAAGCTGAACGGATATTCAGGACCGTTAGTAAGTGCGTTGTTTTTGGTCTGTCCATCGTGTTTTTCCCAAAATGAAACAGTAAAACTACCCATGGTAGAAGCAAAATCATTCGGTTTGGCATAGGTCACAAATTTGCCAACGGCACCTTGTATTCCTTTTCCACTAGTTCCATCGATTGCCGTAGTAGCATTCGCAGTTGCAAAATTGGCGCGAATACTATCTACCGCATTCATCAATGGGTTATCGGTGGTACCATCAAAGGCTACATAGAATTTCAAAGGTCCACCCACCGGGTTCGAATCCTTTTTATAATCGCTATAAGCCGGATGATTCATATCTTGGCAGCTGTTGAACAAAATAAGTGCAACAGATATAGCCATTATCTTTATAAATATCTTTTTCATATTTGTATGTTTTTATTTGTTAGCAATTATTTCCAGTCAGCATTTTGAGTCAGTTTACCCTGAGCTTTGTCGATGATACTTTGAGGAATCGGATAGTATTTGCATTTGTCGGTATATCCGGCTGCACCAAGTACACTTACAGCATCTCCCCAGCGTACCAGGTCGAAGAAACGTTCGTATTCCATACCGAATTCAGCTCTTCTTTCTTTTTTAATTGCTGTACGCAAATCGGCTTGAACGGTGGTGGTTACCTGAGGCAAAACACTTGCTGTTCCTCTGGCGCGACCTCTTACCATTTCCAAATAACCCAATGCTTTGGTGGTATTGGCTGCGCCACCAACTTCGTTGGCAGCTTCGGCAGCCATAAGTAGTACATCGGCATAGCGCAGCAAACGAATGTTCAACCAGTTGGCATATTTGATTCCTGTAGCTGATCTTCTAACCGGATTGGAATAAACTTTTCTGTTCCAGTAAGGTTGAATAGTGCCCAATGCAGCAGGTACTGTCAGACCGTAACCATCAGGACCGCCCGAGCTAAGTATGGTCGTTGTTTTGCGTGGGTCACCGGCTTCGTACGAATCCACCAATGCCTGACTTGGAACATTCCATCCCCAACCTAAATCCCAATCACCGCTTCCGCGTATGCCTTGTGCACCATTGCAGTTATTGCTGTAGTTTACCGTTCCATTTGCATTGACGTACATCTGAACTTCTAAGATCGATTCGCTTGAATTTTCGCCATCTTCTTTAAAGAAGTTGTCGTACGACGCCAATAAGTTGTATTGGCCGGATGTTTTTACTTCTTCGCATTTAGCCAGAGCACCTGCCCAGTCCTGACGATATAATTTGGCTTTTGCCCACAAAGTGTTGGCAGTACCTTTTGTTACACGACCGGTAAAGGAACTAATCCATGTTACAGGTAAATTTGCGGAAGCATAGGTCAAATCCTCATCAATCAATTCATAGATAGCCGCTGTACTTGATTTTTCGATATTAGCATCTCCTACATTGTAGATTTTAAAATCGATTTTAGGTACTTGTCCAAATGTTCTTACTAAATCGAAATAAGCATACGCTCTGAAGAATTTGGCTTCGGCCTGATTAATCTTATCTCCATCGGTAGTTAACTTTAGGGAGTCAATATCGTGCAGGATGTCATTACAGGCATAAATCATTTTGTAATGTGCATTCCAGTAGTCCATTAACAACCAACCATCCGATTTATCATATTTGAAGAAATCAGCCATTTGTTCGTAGGCAGCACCATCGGTTACGGTACTTCCTTTAATGGCATCATCGCTACGCATTACGTGCATAAATACCATTGGTAATCCGGTTACTCCCTCGTCGCGAAGCGTACCATAGAGTCCAAAAACTTTACCCTCGACACCCCCAACGGTTATGTCTCCTTCGGTGGCTGTACCCTGAGGTTTACGATCCAGAAAATCTGTGCAACTTACCGCCATTAAAATCAGGGGTAAAATGAATATGAATAATATATTTTTTTTCATGACATGTTATGTATTAGATTCAATTAAAATGTAATATTTAAACCGGCAGTTGTGACTGCTGGAACGGGATAACCTCCATTATCAACACCAAATTGTGTTGCACTACCACCTGCTTCAGGTGTAAATCCTGAGTTATGTTTCCATGTTACAAGATTTTGACCACTTACATAAAAGCGCAATGAGCTGATACCTAATTTCGACAGTGATTTGTGATTAAAGTTATATCCTAATTGAACATTCCGAAGTCGGATATAGCTACCATCTTCAATCATATAGCTCGAAGGCAAATTGTTTATAGCATCATTACCTACCTTTGGTTCCCAATTTGAAGTGCCTACTCCTGTCCATCTTCCCAGTCGGGCATCGCGGTAGTTGAATACAGCAAAGGAAGCTCCATTACCCCAACTGCGCCATACTTCGTTTCCATACACTCCCTGGAAGTCTACTACCAAATCAAATCCTTTGTAGTTCAACGTGCCGGAGAAACCATAGGTGAAATCTGGTGTTGGGTTACCTATTTTTACACGGTCGTCCGAATTAATTTTATTATCACCATTCATATCTTTGAATTTCAAGTCCCCCGGATTGTAATCGCCAAGTGTATTTACCGGACTTGCCAATTTATCGGCATACGATTGATATACACCTTCTACCTGATAACCATAGAAATATCCAAGTGGATTGCCGGCTTCAGTTACAGAGTTAACATCATAGTATTTGTAACCATCTTTCCAAACGCTCAAAACCTTGTTATTCATGGTGGTAAGATTACCACTTATGGAGTAGCTCAAATCTTTATTTACCGATTGATTCCAGGTAGCTAAAAATTCTAATCCTGAACTTTTGATAGAGCCGGCATTCATATAGAAATTATTAGCTCCATCATTTACCATGGTCAATAGGTCTTTTGTTCTTTTGTCGTAATAATTTGCTTCAAAGTGCAATCTGTTGTGCAGAAGATCCATTTCCACACCACCTTCATACGCATTTACAGTTTCCCACTTTAAATTCGGATTGTTTTTGTACGCCAACTCATAAGCAGGTACAATATTGGAACCGAATACGGCCGATGATCCTGCAATATAATTAGGATAGTAAGGATAATGTACTCCGGTGTATTGGTTACCCAATTGTCCAACCGATGCTTTCAACTTAATGTTATCAAACAGTGTTTGGCCTTGCATAAAACCTTCCTGAGTTAGATACCATGCTCCACCCACTGCCCAGAAATTTTGGTAGCGGTGACTTGGCGAAATTTCGGAAGAACCATCTCTACGGAAAGAAGCGTTCAGATTGTATTTGCCTTTGTAGTTGTACAAAGCTCTGAATAATGTAGATACAGTTGAACGATCCCATTCTGAAGGACTATTTGCATCTGTAAGTATTATGCGCGATGAAGGATCACCATAAGGATATACATCCAGGTACCACCATCTTTTATCATATGGTATAGGGTCACCACCTGCATATTGCGAAACTTGTCCTTTCGTTTGGCTGTAGTTTTCGAAATAAGTAGTAAAACCACCCAATAAGGTTATTCCATGATCTCCAAATTGTTTTTTATAGGTCAATAAATAATCTTGTTGAATCTTCGAATAGTTGTTTTTGTATTGTTGAACCAACGATTTGGTATTCCAATCTACTACAGCATCCGATTCGGCATTGTACACACGGTATTTTGGAGTATAAGTTGTGCCGTCGTTAAACCCTAAGTCGGCATAGTAATTCACCTTGAAAGTAAAATCTTTCAGGAAAGTATATTCCAAAAATCCATTCGCGATAAAACGGTATTCTTTGTTCAATTGAGTATTCTTATTGCCTTCTACGAACATCAACGGATTCCCGATTTGAGGACCACCAATTGCATCTGGCAATTTGTTGTAAACGCCATTTGTTGTGTTGAATGGTTCAACAATAGGAGTAGCGTTTATGGCCGAAATAAAATCATGCAACTGTGGCATGTTAGCTTTCGAACCGTTTACGTTGATACCGATTTTTAAATTTTTATTGATTTTAAGTTCATCGTTTACTGAAGCAGTAAACTTATTGTAGGTTTCATTTTTAATCAAACCCTGTTCGTTCATATAACCAAAGCCAACGTACAGTTTATTCTTGTCAGTTCCGCTGGAAATGCTGATACTGTTTGAGTTAATCACCGCATTTTTCTGAGAGATAAGATCCACCCAGTTGCTGTTTCCTGCAAATAAACCGTAGCTAGGATAAGCTACCGATCCCTGATTTGCTCTTTGTTCGTCGTACAAAGTCATAAACCCGGTACGGTCGGTCATTTTTGGAGTGCCAACAATATTTTTCACTCCGAGTGATGTGTTCACGCTTACGCTGACTTTGCCTTCCACCCCTTTTTTGGTGGTTACAATGATAACACCATTAGCACCTCTAACACCAAAGATCGCCAATGATGAAGGGTCTTTCAACACTTCCATCGATTCGATATCGGCCGGATTCACAAAACTGATATTATCGTTGAAAATACCATCAACAACATAAAGCGGCTTCGTTTGGTTTCTACTCACTGTACCACGAATACGAATATCGGGTTCGGAGCCGGGTTGACCACTGTTCACCACACTCAGCCCTGTAACTTTACCCTGAAGCGATGCTACTGGGTTGGTATTGGGCTTGCCTGTCAAATCTTTGGAAGAGATTTTTACGATAGAGCCGGTAAGGTCTCGCTTGTTGGCGGTACCATAGCCCACTACCACTACTTCATCCAATGTTTTGTTATCTTGATCCAATTGGATGCTTAACTTCGAACCGTCGACTACTTTGACTTCCTGAGGCAGGTATCCAATGTACGACACCACTAAAACAGAATTTTGCGGTACTGAAATCGTAAATTCGCCGGTAACACTGGTTATTGTTCCGTTCGAAGTGCCTTTCTGAGTAACGGTTGTCCCGATTAATGTTTCTCCTGTTTTCTTATCGGTAATCACTCCCTGTACGCGGATGTTTTGCGCAAAAAGAGAACCAGCACTGATAAGGGCAACCAGTAGGAGTAAAATGTTTCTTTTTCTCATGATCTTTTTAATTTAAATGGTTAGCAAATTTATTTATTAGTAGTAAAACCCAATTTCTTTAATCCGGTGTGAATTTCCGGGTTGCTCATAAATAATTTCCAAAGCAGTCCACTTCGGTAGTTCTCAATCATTACGGCTATTGGTCCCTGGTCGATGGCTAAATAGCTGTGCACTACTTGCTGTCCCTCAACCTGACTTAAGTTGAATGCATCGTAGAAACCATATTTACCAAATAGTTTTTGACCTTTTTCCAAATAAAAATAACGTAGAGCTGCTATAGAAGCATCGGGAGTATAAACAATGGACGAAATGGCCGCTGTAGGCGAAATCGTTCCATTTTCATCGTTTGTGCCAGGCTGGTGCGAGGTGTATCCCACAATCGGATCGTCTGAAGAAGTAAAACCCCAACAATTGGCTCCATAGCCTACATGTTTCTTTGGGTTGTCTATGGCATACGCTCTGTGAATAAGGGCATGCGCGCGGTTACGCTCGAAATAATTCGTGTATTTGTCTGACAGGCCATTCGGATTTAACCCTAAAAATGAATAATGCGTAAAGAATAGCGGTCCGCCATACTCCATTCCCAAATCCAGTTTTATTCCATAATAGCTTTTACCGTTCAAATAATAGTTCGAGTTAGTATAACAGTTCTCATACACAGAACGTTCGATCGGATAGGTAGGAGAGGAGGCTGCCAAAACATAGGTTATCATTGTTTCGTCGAAACCGGTGATGCGATGGTTCATTTTCCAACCGTAATTTTTAGACCAATGCCAGTAAAGTGCATCGGTTCCCTGGGTGTACCAACTCCATTCTATTGTTTCCCAAAGCTGAGTGATGCGTTTCACCAGTTGTTGTTCGCCGCCGTTTCCGTTGCGGAAATATTCGCGGGCAGTAAGTAATCCCTGCGTCAGAAAAGCTGTTTCTACTAAGTCGCCACCATCGTCGTACTGACTAAAGCTAAACGACTTTCCGGTTGCAGCATCGTACCAATGTGCCCATGCTCCGTGAAACCGTTCCGTCTTTTCAAGAAAGGTCACTATCTTTTCGATAGTTTTGTAGGCCTCGTCGCGACTGATGTACTTGCGTTCTGCACCTGCCACCAAAGCCATAATGCCAAAACCTGTTCCACCGGTCGTAATAATATCGCCGTTCACATCGTTGCTGCGTTCGCGTGCCAGCCCGTATACAGGTTGGGCAAAATCGAAGAAATAGCGGGTGGTGTAGCGTTGGGTCATGTCCAGCAATGCATCGTCGGTCACTACCGGCACGAGGACTTTGGTTTGAAACTTAGCAGCATCTTTGCTCAATGGCGATACACCTTTGGGTATCACTCTGTAGATATAGCTTTGTGCTTTTAGCAAGGGTTTTCCAAAGAAATCCATGTAGCTGTCGGCGCTTGTCTCTGCACGTTTTGTAAAGGTCTTACCGGCATCGGTGGAGCGATAGACTTCGTAGGTAAATGCGGTGCGGTTTTTCCAGTTCAACTCTGTATGTCCCGGATAGGCCGTTGCGGTCATCCCTTCGGGTACAACATAATTCTGTTTCTGCGCCGCAGTATTGCCTGCAAAGAGTAGTGCCAATAGGCTAAAAAGGAATATTCTTTTTTTCATATCATTCTGTTTTTGGCGGCAGACTTTGTGAACATTAGTCGGCCGGTTTGTAATTTGTGACTAACTGAAAACTGTAAAGTAAACGCCGGGAGTAGCAGCTGCGCATACCCCTTTTCATACTTGCCAATACCCCACGAGGCCGATTCCCCCAATTGTATTGGGAGAACCGGTTGAATCCTCTTGGTAAGGCAACAACTAAACAATAACGATAATTTTAATCTTGATTCTTCGACAGCCATTTTGGTGAGTGAGCGTGCGTGTGCCGTCGTATATATAGCGATAGAAGTGCTGTTCTCTTCTGATTGGAAGTTCTGCGAGCTTATTGGAGGTAGTGCTCCCGACAGTACTTTGATTTTTGTTTTCATGACAACGTGATTTCTTGTATTAAGGTTAACGCTGCAAAGTAACAGTGGAAATTTTCTTAATCCAAACTTTTTGACCCTATATGAACACTACTGTAAATAAACGCTAAAAAAGGAAACCCTATTTTAGCACTACAAAGTACTAAAACAGGGTTTTAATGAAATGATTAATATGTAGTTATATTTTCCTATTTTCTAAAAAGAATTATTCAATTTCCGGCTAATACTGGGCAATATGCTTACTTAAAGGGGAGCATATTTTTGATCGGATACTGTAGTGGGTGGTTTTTATTTATATTTCTTTCGTTTTATTTGTTTCGCATCTATAGAAATAAGAAATGGTGAGTACATACCCACCATTCTTCCGACCACTCCTGATTAGAAATCCCACCGACCAGCCCGCACCTTTGTGCAAGTAATTAATGGTTATATATCCGCGAGGACAAGGGCGTGTGTTAGCGGTTTGTTGTTTATTTCATGTTTAATGAATTTGTTTTTTCGAGAAAATCAATCTTTTTCTGTTCGTCCCATTTGTCAGTATAGACTAAGTAGTTTGTTAACAAGTCAGATTTTATTCCGTATAAGAATACATTGTCAATCATCTTTTCGGTAAATTTCCAAACGATATAATTGTCTGTTGTATTTTCCTTTATTTTTGAAGATTTAAATCCAGCACCAACTCTATAGTCAAATTCCCATTTGAAAAACTCCGAAATGATTTCATATTTAGTCTTGGAGGGTGAATAAAATGGATAAAGTTTCATGGGAGTCAAAGCAACCCCGATAATAACACCTTCATCGTTTTTTAGAAAATGTTGCCTACTTTCTTTTTCGTAGCTAAACTTTACCCACAGTCCAGGAATCCTTACTATTCCATAATCAGTATTCAATACAGTAGTTGTGTTCGAACTATTTGGACCAGTCGTTTTTGTGCTGTCAGATAATTGGATAGCACTAGCAAAGCTTGAGAATAATAGTGCAACCAAAATAGTTGTCAATTTAATGTGCTTCATTTTTTGTTTCTGTTTTCCTGTCATTCTAATTAATGTTTGTCTTAATCTTCTATTTCCCAAAGTTTTTCCCCCGTCCCTCCGGATATATCTATCTTATTGTCTGCAGAATGTTTCTGACTTGTTGTTGGGATTGAAATTAGCTACGCTGACCGTTGGTTCCCACTGACCAGCCCGCACTTTTGTGCAAGTAAGTAATGTTATATATCCGCGAGGACAGGATTATCATTATTGCGCCGCCGCTAAGGTAATTTAGAAAATGGTGAGCATATACCCACCATTCTCCAATTATTTTTTTATTTTTAATATTACTTGTCAAAAAGACAATTGACTATCGCCACATCTGGAACATTATTCTATCCATTAATCACTTTCGTATTTGATATAGTGTCGTGCCAGCCTGTGCCATCGTTAAATAGAAATGAAAATGCCTCAAATGGAATAAAACGGCATAATGAACGAATGAATATTGCTTTAAAAGTTGGTTTTTCCCCCGTTTCTGTAACAACTTTGGTTTTAGTTATGTATTTGGCAATTGACCTTCCTGTAACTGTTTCAAAACTTGTATAGTATATCATTATTGCAATAGAAGCGATAAGATATTCCAATAATTTATTGCTATCATCTATGCTTGATACAGTCGAAGGTGCTACTATAGCTAGCACTATACCGATTATTATAGCAAATATAAAAATGAGTATATACATAAAAATCAAATCAAGTAAGTAATTGAGAAATCTTTTCCCCTGACTTGCCATTTTGTCAATGACTTCATTCTCTATATCCTTTAACTTTAATTGTTCTATAACTTCAGAGTCTTCGGCAAATGAACTGCATGTGTCCTCAAAATCCGCTATTTGATCGGTCAATCCACAGATGATGCCTTTTCTCATATCATCCTTTTGATTGACACAAATGCCACAAAATCTTAAATGTTCTGTTCTTGTCATAATTATTTATTTTTATCTGATTGTTCTGTAACTTATCAAGGTTACTCATTCAATTAATACCATAGAAATCACTTAAACTCATTAGGTATATTCTTCATTTGGGTCTCTATATCCCAATCTTCGGGTGTCTCATTTTTGGCGAACCATTTTCCGCCTTTGCTTATCCAGCCGGCTCTATATTCCTTTATAGATTCTAAGGTGTCGTCTTCTTTCCCGAACTGTACCCCGCAGCACGAACATATTTGAAATGATGGACTTCTACCGTCTTCTCCCCATGGGAAATCATTTACATAATAACCGCAGATTCTACATTCATGTGTATTGGACGCTGAATAGACTTTTTTTATATTTGTTCTCTTTATCTCCTCTAGAACCCTCACTTCATCTTTGATAATTATTTTATAGATAAAGAAAAAAATCAGGCTGATAATTAAAGAACCAATAGTATAGCGTGGCAGACCTTTTACTATCTCAGTCCATGTAAGTGGCTCGGTTGGTAGATAATTACCCCTGCCTCCAGGCCCTATGAGTTTTAGTTTCAGTATGCCTATTGTAAGCAATCCCAAAAAAATATATAATGGGAAGAATTTATATTTTCTCATTCGGTAAAAAAATAATGTTATTCAATTGTTTGTTACCCCCGTCCGCCAGGATATCCATATCTTATTCTTTGCAGAAGGGTGCGGACTTGTTGTTGGGAACCAACGGCCAAGGAATAATCACTATTCCGTTTTCATTGGTTGATATTTAAGTCATATATCCCGAATTTCCCATTCTTCTTTGTCTTAAACCTATTTACTGCTACCATGCTAATATCATCATACTCATTTGGAATTAGAACTTTCCCATTGATATCAACCAGTCCTGTCTTATTGTCCTTTGTTGTTGTAAAATAGTCTAAACTAATCTGTGTTATACTATTGTATTCATTTAGGACAATCACTTTTCCGTTTATATCAACAATTCCAATTTTTTTATCTTTTGTAGTTTGGAAATACTTTTCACTAATTTGTACTATCTCTTCATACTGATTTGGAATCACTGTTTTACCACTAATATCAATAATGCCTACCTTATTTTCTTTTACTGTTCTATAATATTTAAAACTGATTTGTTCTATACTGTCATAAACACAGGGGATTATTACTACATTCTTTGCATTAGTTACCCCCTGTTTTCCATTCAGACGAGTAGTTTTGTTGCTTTCTTGACTCTGTCCATACATCATCGTGTACATTGACACGAATAAAAAGATCATAATTGTTTTCATAACATTTAGTTTGTTGGTGAATATTCTTTTTTTGCTGTTTTCTATGTGATATTGCCCTTGTAGTCGCAGACCCGTGGCAGCGGAGGCATTTTTCAATCCTATTTGTTTTTTAGTTGATACCATAGATAGCCAATAATGACAAGGAAATAGCCGATTAAAACTTTAGACAAAAACAATACAGAATTAATCTCAATGCTGCGTGTTTTCATTGACAAAACAATATCAGCGTTGTTGTAATTATTGTCAATAGTGTATTTATACTCTATCATGCAGTTGATTATAATGCTAATACTTATAATTATTAGAAATATAGTTACCAACATTAAGACTAAAGTAGTGCTAAAATGAATTGATTTAAATCTACTTTTTATTGTTTTCATTTTTCACTGTTTTATAAGATATTTGTTTTATAATGTCTTCAGCGTTCTCCGTATCCTAAATAATCCTGTTCCCGATGTTTGGCACAGCGTCTAGCTATGTCAAAGCTTGACGGAAAGCTCTAGCTTTCCATATTCTATTTTTGATATGCAAGGGAAGCTCCTTGCTTTTACTACGCCGAATTCAATGCTAGCAACCTACGCCTAACTGGGCTTGTTTTACAATCCGAAAGAACGGATTACAAATCCTAAGAATACAAAGAGGTGGGATTAAAAGAAAATCCCACCGACCAGCCCGCACTCTTGTGCAAACAATTAATGTTTATACATCCGTGAGGACTAGGTTAGTGGTTAGTAATTTTGTCTTCAATTGTGTCAGGTTGTTGCTTTATTTCGTGTTTCATACGAATTCCATTCTTGGTAATTCGAATGATTTTAGTCGTAGAGTCAGTTTTATACTTTAAATGTTCCGAGTCTATATATTCTGAACCAGTCTCTATAATCTTAATTGTCGAATCATTTAAAAACTCTCCTTTACACAGATTAGAGTAATCAGCATCTAAGTCTATATATGCTAATAGAAACTTATCAAGAAACTTACCTTTTTTATCAATTACAGCGCAATATAAATATTCTCCCAAATAGTCTGCATCTAACGAAATTAAAATTGCAAGCCAATTATTTCCTAATTTTTTCTTTCCAATGAATGATATTTCGGAGTTTGAAAAATAATCGAATAGCTCTTTTTGTTCTTTTTTTGAAAAGAAGAAGTTCAGTTGTTCTTGATTTACAAGTAAATGATTTTTCTTTTTAGTTCGGTTTTTATTGTTGTCTAGTTCAAATTTTGTTTTGTCAGTCGTTTGAATTTGAGACAACGTTGAATCCGATATGATTTCGTTGGTGAATTCATTCTTTTCTGTATTTACATGTAATGAAGTCTTGTTTGCACAAGCACTTAAGGTTATAAAAGTCAGAAAATAAATCAGTTTCTTCATTGTCTTTTATTTTTTTTATAATTTCCCAGTCCCCCTGATATATCTATCTTGTTGTTTGCAGAATATTTATGACCGTTGGTTCCCACCGACCAGCCCGCACCTTTGTGCAAGTAAGTAATGGTTATATATCCGCGAGGACAGGAGCGATTATTTTTTCTCGATCACATTTGTCTTTCTATTTGTCAATTCAACCAACTTTATCTAATCTTACACTACAACTCAAAATTTTTTTCGCATTTTCTTCAACATTTCTGGCTTGGTATCTACGTTTGAAAATTTTCCTTTGTACTCTCCGTTTTTAAATAGTAAAAAGGTAGGGAAATGCTTTAATTTGTATTTATGTACCAAATCATTTCTCTCGGCATAATCTATGTCAAATTCAATAAACCGAAATTCATTAGGATTTTCCGTGTTGATTTCGTCTATAACAGGTCGAAGAATACTGCACGGAACACACCAATTGTCAAAAAGGCAAGCAACTACTTGTGGCGAAGATTTTACCATTTCTTCAAAACTTGTAAAGTCTGAAACTTTAGCCATTTCATTTTTATCTGCTTTCGAGCGTTTCAACTTTCCGCCGCATTTAGGACAAATTGACTTTTTGCTATCCCATTTCTCATTCTTAAGTGAACCACACCAAAGACATTTTATCTTTTCTAATTCAGCTACTGGAATTCGATTTTCCCAATTCATGTAAGAGCCAACAAGTGACATATATTTGTCTTTGTCCTCAGCAAACATTCTTGCTGATTCTTCATTGTCTGGGAGTTCTACTCTAATTGCCTTCTCGGTAACAGCCGCAAGAAACAACCGATTACAATGCATACACTTTCTATTGTCAATATCTTGTTTGCACGATTTCTCGAAATACCGCTCTCGAACTACTTGTCCAGCGTAATTGCAATTTGTACAAGTGCATTTATAAATTGGCATAGTTTTCATGTTTAAGTGGTATGGGTGTTAATTTGTGCTGTTCAATAAACCAATCATAAAGTAGAGGATTCATAGAAAAGTTTTCAAATGTTTCTACTTGATACTTCTTTACAAAATCATTAGGAATTCTAATTCCATAATAAACATGAGGGAATGAGTCAATTTTAGCTTTTAATTCTTCAAAATTTTCATCAATTCTGGCAAAATCTACAATTGAATTTTCTTTTATACTAAAACTATGTGTAACAATAGGATAAACCCAACATTTACGAATTATAAAACCTGTCCAATATTCATACGATTCATCTATAAGATTAATTGCTTTAGCAGAATAATGACATTGTGAAGGTTTATGATTATATCCTTTCGCAATTAGATTTTTGACTTCTTTCTTTTTGGGAATTACTTCTTTAAATCTAGTTATTGTTGTTAATTTCACAAAATTCTCTGTAACCCATTTATTGAAATGAAACTTATCTATGGAATTTATATCATTATAAAATGGTTCTCCCTCAGTTATAAATGTTTCATGAAAGTCAATGTTCTCTAACTGCATAATTGAAGATTATTTTTAATTTTAATATTGATTCCAAAACTCTTCACTTTGTTGATCCATATCAACATCATCGTTATAATGACTCCAATCTGTATCATCGTGGTAACCATGATTTGAATATGTATTTTCTGTCTTTGAATTAATTTCGTTTATCTTCTTACTGTTTATAAGTAGAATTTCTTCTTTTGAAAAATCAAAACTCCAACCGTAGAGTTTTTTGAATAAAGAAGGTGTAATTTGATTCTCTTTTATTATTTCTGCATCTTTTCTTGGTAATTTCTTTCCAGCTGTAATAATCTTTGCTTGCTCAAAGGCTTCATCTGACAATGCAAAACCTCCAACATTTCGGATAAGCCAATCTACATACCCAGGATTCTCATTAAGTAACTCTTCGATTGTTTTTCCTTTGTATTTCCCAAAATCAAATGAATCATCAATGTTGTAAATTCTATTTTTCATATGACTTTTATTATTTTGTCATTTGTTTCAATAATGTTCAATCGATTTTTTTAAATGTAATTCTGTAAAAAATATCAATACCATAGAAACGAAGTACTTCCAAAAGTAGATATAATAAATCAGTTGTCTTTATAACTAGTTTATTCAATTTTTAGAAAACAATTCATTAATAACACTTTCAGGAAACTTCATTCTAATAATACCTTTTGCATCTTTAGGAGATTCTTGATCAATTTGAATAAATTTCCAGTTTGTACCTTTATCTATTGAAATTGCAATAACCTTATCGCTAAATGTGTGTACATCAAGACCGTTTTTTGTTTCAATTGAAGCAATTACAATATAGAATTTTGCGTCTTTGTAATTTGTTTTTTTAGAAATGTCTCCAATTACATAACTATATTTTATTTTTTTTTCATCATTTAGCTTTTTCATCATTTTCATGTGTTTTATGAAAATTGAATCTTTTATAGTTTGTACGCTTACTTTTTCTTCGGGATATTGTTTTGACATATATTCAAATAAGTCTGGATATATATAAGATAATGCTTTGTCAACGTCACCATTGTTGAAAGCTGCTAAATACTCTCTAAATTGAGATTTCATATTCTTCTCTGATAATGCGTTTCCTATAGTGTCCATTATCACATTTCCATTTTTGTCAGATTGTTGTTGGCTTTTGTGTTTTCCACAAGATAAAAGTATTGTGGTAGCCAATAAGATAAATAAAAATTTTCTCATAATATAATGTTTATTAAATGCATAATACGTGAAATGAATTAAATCTTATTGATTTTCTTTTCCATAAATTGAAAATGGAATAGCTAAAATTAAATGAATTAGTGCAATGTAAGAATACATATCATTCTCTCCAAACATTTTAAACATCCAATACAATTCAGCAAGAAATGGAAGAAAAAGAGATAAAATACCAGCTAAAAAACCTCCGACTGAAAAAGCAATTATTACTGTCCATAGGTGAGTAATTATTGCTGTTATTACAAATACACCAAATAGCGAAACAAAGATTGATTTCATATATTTTAAATTTGATTGTTATTATTCATTTCATTCGGGTCTTTTCTTGTTTTTTTGAATGGAACCTAACACCCATATATACCCAGTTTACTCACTTTATTCCTTGTTTTGGCTGGATATGTCCAGTTAACTGGACATATATCGCATTTATGAGGATGGCATTATATGTTTTTATTTAAAATTTCACTCCAAAGATAACTACTTTATTTCACATTAACTACTTTTGTATCATCAATTTTAAAGTGCTTTCTCCAACGCCACGTTAATCGTTGTCAGTTTCGTATTCGATACCTGTACGGCGAGGGTTTGTGATGTATATCCCAGCCGTGATACGGTAAGGGTGTAGGTGCCGTTGGGGAGTGATTTTATTCTGGAACCGCCACCTTTGGCACTGCTTTTTTTCAATATCATCACTTCGTTCCGGTAAAACGTCAGGGTAGCTCCCGCTACTGCTTTAGCGCTGGCGGCATCCATCACCCTGCACATGGCCGCCAGAGATCTGGATCGATAAAGTACCACTCGCGTATCTTTGTATACTGCATACATCGCTGGTTGGATATATTGCATTGAGCCTACCAATCCATCTAATTTATCCAATATAGCCCGCTGTTCCACTATCCGTTCGGCCAATTGATGCGTCAGCTGTTTCCGTATTATAATTGCTTCTTTGGGAGTATCCATCACGGCTTGATAGTTATCAATAGCTGTTCTCAGGTGCGTTAATGAGGCTTCATCTGCACCGTAACCGATCAGGGCTTCGCGGTTGGCTTGGGCGGTATGGTACACAATACTGCATGCCGATATAAAATTTACATCCGATAGTTTCAGCAGATGAGTTTCAGCCAGATGAACCTTTTGCTGCAAGATCACATCGTTCGTTATCACTGCATATGCCTCGGTTCGGTGGCTCATGTTCATGGTTTCACGTGCCAGATCCAATTTCATTTCGGCTTTTTTTAATCTCATTCCGGTGATTATCTTTTGCTGATCGGTAGCTAAGCCTTGCATCCGGTTCAGGTTCCCTTTAAAATCGCTTAAGAGCTTGCTCAATACCGGTATCTCGTTGAATATGGCGATCTGTTTCTCAATCAGACCCGATACCCTGCGGCACATGGAGATAAAATTAATTTGTCTGCTTCTCATAGGGTCAATGATTTGTTATTTATATAGCTTTGTGGCTCCTTTATTGTTTGTCTGTTGCTTTGCCATTGGTGCAGGTATCTGATACTATGGGTTCATTGCTGTGCCAACTGTTGTCAATGTTATTCAGGGTCTTATCTTTTTTTGTTTCCTTGCTAGTCGGTGCTGATTTTTTATTTGTCTATGGCATTCTGCTGTTTGTCGGTGTCTTTCGCTCTCTCGTCAATTGCGTCCGACTGCTCGCCAGATGCATTCACTCTTTCGTCAATTGCGTCCGACTATCCGTTAGATGCGTTCGCTCTCTCGTCAATTGCGTTTGACCGCTCGCCAGTTGTCTTCTCTCGTCCGTCAGACGCGTTCTACTATGCGTTCAGTGTCATTTTTTTGCTCGTCAGTCGCTTCCGATTTGCTGACAGACGCGTTCTACTCTTCGTCAGATGCTTCCGATTTCACTTCAGACCTGTTCTTTTGTTTGACAGACCTGTTCTTTCGTTCGTAAGATGCGTCTTTTCGTCTGGCAGATGCGTTCTTTCTCTCGTCAGTGTAGGTTTCTGTCCCGTCAATTGCTTTCGATGTCTCGCCGGTTTTGTTCGATTATTTAAACTCAATCATAAACTCAGTCAGACTCTTGGTAGAAGGGATGCCGATTTTCTTACGGATGCGGTACCTGGCCACTTCCACTCCTTTCAACGTGATGTTCATTAGGTGGGCTATGTCTTTGCTCGACAGGTTGAGGCGCAGAAAAGCACAGAAGCGCAGATCGTTCGATGTCAGCTCGGGGAATTTGATATGCAGGTTGCGGAAGAAATTCTCATGTATGCGGTCGAAGTTGGTTTGGAAGATAGCCCAGTCGGATTCCGACGATAAATTTTCGTCGAGCAGTCGTATTAATTTGTCGTAGTATTTATTCGGATACTGCGTGCCAAGTACTTTTTTCTGGTTGATAACTTCTTCTTTTATGGTTACCAGAATTTCGTTTTTCTTGATAATGGTCATGGTCGATTCGGCCAGCTCTTTGCTTTTTACGGTTAGTTCCGATTCCAGTTTCTCGTTTTGCAGGGCTATAATCTGTTGCTCGCGTTTCTCTATTTCCTTGCGGCGAATTTCTTCGTGCTCTTGTTTTATCTTCTCCTTTTTGATTTGAAACAAACGGTGAACATATAAATAGATGCCAAAGCCAAGCAGAATAATAATAAACATGTAGAAAATCTTAGCGGCCACGCTCAGGTAGAACGGTGGATTTACCTCGAAGTTATAACTCACCTCGGATAACCTTACGCCACTTTTGGTCAGCACTTCCACGTTGAGGGTGTATTCGCCGTGGGGCAGGTACCGGTAGGCTTTTTGCGGAGAGGCTGTGGTTTCGCTCCACACCTTATCCAATCCGATAAGTTTGTATCGGAAGTTGATGTTGTTCAACTCGCTGTACTGCGGATAGTAAACGGTAAACAATATATTATTACGATGGAAAGGCGTTGCCGACATTTGCTCAGAATGGAGTGGGAGGAATATCTTTTCCTTCAACTCGGCATCGGAGGTCTGTATGCTTTTCAATCTCAAAGCAGTGGGAACAGTTTTATTCTTAAAGTTATCCCGGTGGTATAAGGCCAACCCGTTGTCGAGGGTGAACATGCATTCCTCGTCCGAAATAGGAATGATATTCTCAAAGTCGTCCACCGCCTGGTTTAGAAACAAGGAGTATTGCACCACATCCAATATCTTGATAGCACCTGGTTTCACCTGCACCAATGCCGACTCGCCATTGCGGATAAACCAGTACATATCGCCTTTATAATGACACACCCGGTGAGCGTGGGAGAAATAACCCAGACTTTTGTTTAGCTCGTCGTACGGAATAATCTTCTTGCGGATATCGTCGTAGGTATAAAAGGCGGTATTATCTGTAAAGACCACGCGATTATTTATCGAAAATACATTTATCGGTAAGGTGTGCTTCCCGTCCAGCGAGGTAAAAGTGCTGATACGTTCTACTCTTCGCAGATTAGGACTTAGCTGGATGGCATACAGTGCTTGATGCAAATGACTGGCCCAAATGGTGCCGGTATAATCTATTTCGATATAGCGGATAGGGTTGAGGAAGTTCTCTACCGCATGACTGAATACCCACGCACCGTTTACTTTCTCGTAGATGCAAAGGCTCGTGTATGTGCCTTGTACCAATACTTCTTTGCCGTGAATCACTCCCTGTTTTATGCAAATACCCCCTTTTACCGGCGAGATAATGTTGCTGCCTTTGGCCGATACATCGAAAGTCTCCTGGTTGTTTCCGCAGATTTGTTGTTTGTCGAATTGATTTACCGACCATACCTGCCCTTTAATTTTCGACTCCAGTTGCAGGTTGCTCACATTCTTTTTGTCGGCACTTAGCTCGGCTTTGTAGAGTCCTTGGTTGGTGGCAATGTACAAGTTCGGGTTGTCATAGCTGAGCGAATAGATAGCCCCTATTGCCGGACTAAAGGCGTGGATGTAGCGTATCGACGAGTTAAGTTGCAATAAGGCAATTCCTTTGTCCAGTGCCAACCACAGGTTATTGTCCCTGTCGCAACGCATGCCTAGCACGGTGTTGTTTTGGAGTACATTCGAGCGGTTGAGTGTCCACAGTTTCTGACCTTGTTTGTTGATGCCCGTCACGCCGTTGAGTATAGTACCTAACACTATGGTGCCGTTGGGCGAGATAACTGCCCGGTTGATTTGAGCTTTTTTAAGTTCCTCGTCGGCTGTTGTTGCGAAACGGGTGATGGTTGTTCCATCGAATAGGAATAATCCATTGGTATTGGTTACCAGCAGTGCGTGCGAAGCATCGAAGGGCAGAACCGAAGTAACAGGACTGTTCAGTATGGTATTGGGTACGGCTGTTAAAGTGTTGGTTTTTATATCGAGCGAGGCAAAACCGGACTGATCGGTATGGGTGTAAATTTTGTTGTTGTAGATATTGAAAAACAAGAAAGTGTACGGACAGCGGAATCCTTTTACTTCACCGTTTTTGTAGGTAAAATAGGACGTGAATGATTGAAATATAATCGTTCCATTGTAATTCAGGATGCTCCATATCTCGTCATTCTGCATTTTATAGTTCTTTAGCTTTGCGGAGATGGAATGATATAGCAATTGTCCGGTGGCATTTCTCTCCAGGTAGCCAAACTCCTCGAATGACCCTACGTAAATCTTGTTGTCCTTGCTGATAAGTAAGGAGCGAATAATTTTATTCCCCGGTATTTGGTGCGTTTGCCACAGCGAGCCGTCGAACTCCATCACGCCCTGGTTGTTGCCAAAATACATCACACCATCCTTATCCTGCTCTACCGACCAGTTTTGGTTGGATGCGTTGTAATCGTTTTTTGTAAATTGTCTGACAATCGGCGTGAATTCCTGTGCAGCGACCAGTGCATAACCGGCAAGTACCGAAATCAGAAGATAGTGTCGGAGTGTAAAGTTCATTGTTCGATATTCTTAGGAGATGCGATTTTTCGTTATGCAAATTACGTAAAGTTATATGATATTGCAAAGTTTTTTTGCTTTTATCTGCTGTAATGTACATGTCCGAACACAAAAAAAGCCTCACTGTGGATATACAGTAAGGCTTTTTAGTTCTATTCTTTTTTGCTCCCTGAATTCAAATAATTCAGTATTAATTCTTTTTCAATATTATCTATCTTTCCGGGACTCTGCATTTTATCCATTATCGGTGCCCATTCTTTACTTGTGTAACCGGATGGTAAGTATAAGTTATGGCATCCTGCACATTTGTTTATGTACAGCTGTCGGCCTTGTTGAAGTTTCTCGAGCGAGATGTTTAGAGTCAATGCATCTTTCTGATTGGGAATGTATAACGTCGACATGCAACTCAAACAACCTGCGGCAAACAATATGACGAGCATTTTTCGTTTAGAATACATAGGAGAATATCAAGCGTGTTTGTAGTTTCTGACTGTCGTGAAATTCCGGATTGCCGGTTTTCAAATTAGTGATTTGAGGCATGCAAGTTAGATTTACCCAAAAACCATTCATGTTGTACGATATACCCGGACCGGCTGATAACACCGAATACTCCCAATTGCCTCCGGAGATAGTGTTCTGATTCATTAGCTCTGCGGCCAATGCCCAATTCTTGTTCAGCTTATAGGCGTAACCATAATTGAACTCTAACTTAAACTCGCCTTCATTCTTTACTTTTATCAAATTGCCGGTGGGGTCAAATTTATTTTCGATTTCATACTCACCCACAATGTTCAGGGCATGGGTCGACTTGCCAATTTGTTTGTCAAGAATCAACTTACCTTCCAGTTCAGTTTCATCAGTTCCAAGTTTATATTCAAAATACAAAGCCGAACCAATTGGGTTTATCACAGGGTCGGTTAGTTTCAATTTCCATTCATTGGCAAAGCTATAACTGTTGTTGGTTTCCAGACTTTGAATGTTGTTCGATGTTACTATGCCTTTCGAATAACCATAATTCAGATAGAAAGATGTTTGGAGTTTTCCACCTAATCCAACTTCAAATTCCATGCTGTGGTCAAATGCGCGGTAATAGTTGTCACGTCCACTGCGCAAAGTCGACCATACTTCCAATTCCTTCTGACCTTTGTTCAACACATTACTTTGGTAGGTATATGTAAATAGCCTGTCTTGTGCTTGAGTTGATAAACTGATAAGGAACACAGTAAATAGTACTATCTTTTTCATCTTTTTTTATTTTATTTGTTGAATATGTTTCTGATGCAAAAGTAGGGGCAGTTATCTCTTCGCGCAATCACTACATATAGGCATTCATCGCCGGTTCAATACCTCAATGTGGGTATGCTAAGTGACTATGATTCCATATTTGTCAATAGATAAGCTTATTCTATCTTTTTTTTGATTATTATAAGTGTTTAACGGATAATGATATCGTCAGATGATGTTTGTTTCCTTACACAGTACTTTCAATAGTTTGTTGTTGGCTGAAAAATGTATCTTTGTTACATATTATATTACTTTCGCCAAATTTATAACTCGTAACTACATGAAAATAAAAAAACTATATAAAGAATTTATTCAAAGCGAAAAGGCCGGTGGATTGGTTTTGGTGTTTGCTACCGTTTTGTCGCTTGTAGTAGCCAACTCGGGTTTGCAAACAGCGTATACCCACTTTTGGCATATCGACATGGGTGGATACAGTCTTGTTCGTTGGATCAACAACGGACTGATGACCATCTTCTTTTTGCTGATTGGACTGGAATTGGAACGGGAGATGTATCAGGGAGAACTGTCCGATATAAAAGGTGCTTTGCTGCCTATCTTTGGTGCACTGGGTGGTATGCTGATACCTGCGGGTTTGTTTCTGTTGCTTAACTTCGGTACGGCCACGCAAGATGGAGCTGGTATTCCTATGGCTACGGATATTGCTTTTGCCATTGGCATTTTATCGCTGTTGGGCAATCGTGTCCCTACATCTCTGAAAGTGTTTCTTACCGCCCTGGCAGTTATCGATGACCTTGGAGCTATCATTGTTATTGCCATTTTTTATACCACGTCCATTGCCGTCTCTAATTTGTTTATCGCATTGGGTATTCTTGCTTTTCTTTTTCTTCTGAACAGATTAAAGGTGCATAACCTTATTCCTTATCTCATAGGTGGAGTTGTTATGTGGTATTTCATGCTGCACTCGGGCGTACATGCTACCATCACTGGTGTGTTGCTGGCCTTTGTTATTCCGTTTGGCAATGGAGATAAGAAAACGGCTTCTTCTGTTCTGCAGCATTTCCTCCACAAGCCGGTTGCTTTCATCATACTTCCCATCTTTGCATTGGCCAATACGGCTATCGTGCTAAGTTCCGATATGGGGCAGGTGCTCACTCAGAATTATAGTTTGGGGATTGCGCTTGGACTTATTGTCGGCAAGCCTCTGGGCATTTTCTTGTTCTCCTTTGTGGCAGTTGCCTTTGGATTTTGTAAGCTCCCCGATGATTTGAACTGGAAATCCATCCTGAGTGTAGGCTTTTTGGGAGGAATAGGCTTTACAATGTCCATCTTTATTACTTTACTTGCTTTTGATAATGAAACGATTATCAATAATGCAAAGTTTGTTATTCTACTTTCGTCCTCAATTGCAGGTCTTATTGGCTTTTTTGGTTTGAAATTTGTACTAACCACGCCTCAGATAGAAGAAGAGGAAGAGTTAACCATCGATGATGATATGGGGAATATGTAAGATCACGTATTACTCATTAGCATCAATAGATGTGCATTCGTCTGAAAATCGCTTCATACATCTAATTTCAACTTGCAAACAAAGCAATTGATTGATTAAAAACACTTACCTTTGTCTTCGGCTTTTAAAACAAGTTACATTGATCTAAAATAAACAACCCGAATAACCGTTATTAGAATATCCTTTAATTAAATAAGTATAAAATGATGCTTTCAATCTTACTACAAGCAACACAAGTTGTTGATACTGTCAATTCAGCAGTTAGTTCTATTCCTGTTGTAGCTAAACCCACCGAAATGTCACTTTGGGATGTTGTTCTAAAAGGTGGTCCAATCATGATTCCCATCGGAATCCTTTTTGCAGTAGCTATTTTCATATTTATCGAACGGTATATCACAGTACGCAATGCATCGGCAAGCGAGGGTGATTTTATGAATAACATCAAAGATCTTATTGAATCGGAGAAGATAGACAAAGCCCTGGCGCTGTGTAAGAAAAATAGCTTACCTATTGCCCGTATGGTGGAGAAAGGGATCAAGAGAATCGGACGTCCTATCAAGGAAATCGAAGAATCGATAGAGATTGTAGGTAAGTTTGAGGTGTATGAATTGGAAAAGGGACTTCCTATCCTAGCTGTTATTGCCGGTATTGCTCCTATGTTCGGGTTCCTTGGAACCATTTTGGGAGTAATCAAAATTTTCTTTGACATTTCTCAAACAAGCGATGTAAGTATTGGTGCTGTTTCTTCAGGTCTTTATGTGAAGATGGTGTCGAGTGCTTCCGGACTTATTGTGGGTATTTTGGCTTACGTTTTTTACAACTGGTTGAATATTAAAATTGGCAAGGCTGTAAATAAAATGGAACGTAATGCAATGAATTTTATTGACTTTTTGCAGGAACCTAACAAATGAATCTACGTCAAAAAAACAAAGCAGGAGCAGAAATTTTTACTTCTGCGATGAACGACATTATGTTTTTCTTAATGTTGTTCTTTATCATTGTGTCTACACTTCTGAATCCGAATGTCATAAAGCTGAGCTTGCCCAGTGCGAAAAACACTCAATCGTTGCATAAGAAGGAAATTCTTCTTTCGGTCAATAAAGATTTGCAGTACTTTGTCAATAATCAACAAGTGCCGTTCGAACAATTGCAATCTGTTCTGGCTGCTGAGTCTAGCAAAGATAAAGAAGCTTTTGTTGTTCTCCGTTGTGACAAAACTCTTGCCATTCAACAGTTGGTCAATGTGCTGGAAATAGGCAATAAACTAAATGTGAAGATGATTTTGGCTACACAGAAACAATAGTTTACTCATTTCAATAAGCATTCAATTTGAAAAATATCGACATCCGTTTTCATTAGAACGCCTAGTCTGAACTTTAATCCCTTGTCGAATTTATTTTCGGTAAGGGATTTCTCTTTTTCCCATTCCTGTTATTTGTATTAAATAAGGTGAGTCATATTCACTCTGCCAGAAGACCTAACAGAGTAATCATATTGGTTAGATGGGTTCTTAGAAGAGCCTTGCGCTTGTTTCTGGTTCACAGAGATCCCTTTTTATGGAATGATGGATACATTGCCTTCAGACTTAGAAATGTATCGGAAATGAGAGCAATTTGTTTAAACTACGCAATGCTTTCGTCGGAGTACAGAGTGGGTTGATGGTTTACATTACACGAACCCTAATGACAAATAAAAAGCCTTGCAGAATTATCTGCAAGGCTTTTCGGGCTTTTATAAAACGTATTTCTATGAATTATTATTTCACAGGTACACTTTCTTTTTTGTTTCTGCGCATTTTTACCAATTTATCCATTTCCACTGTTATTGGCGAAGCAATAAATACAGAAGAATAGGTTCCGATAAAGATACCGAACAACATAGCGAAGATAAATCCGCGGATAGTTTCACCACCGAAAATGAACATAGCAAGTAAAGTCAGAATTACGGTAGCTGTAGTACTGAATGTACGTCCTAACATTTCATTTACTGATAAGTTGATCAGTGATATTCTATCTCGTTTAGGGAACAACAAAACGTTTTCACGGATACGGTCATAGTTGATTACTGTATCGTGAACAGAGTATCCAATTACCGTTAGAATAGCTGCAATAAACGCCTGATCAATCTCCATAGAGAATGGAAGGAAACCATAGAACAGAGAAAATAATCCTAACGTGATTATTGCATCGTGAGCCAATGAAACAATTGCTCCTAGAGCATAACCCCATTCTCTAAATCGAATAAAGATGTATAAACCAATACCAAAGATAGCGAAGATTACTGCCCAGAATGCTGATCTTTTAATGTCATCGGCTACAGTTGGACCCACTTTTTGTGAACTCTTTATGTTTTCTTTGATAAACTGAGCTTTAGTTACAGAACTATTAAGCAAAGGTTTCAAATTGTCATATAGTTTACCTTCAATTTCATTATCGATGGTTGGTGAGTTGTCAGTGATTTTGTATTTTGTTGCAATACGAACCTGATTGTCTGAACCGATTGAAATTACTTGTGGCATATCACCCTCAAATGCATTGTCAAGCATTTTACGTACATGATCAGCATTTACAGTTTTGTCGAAGCTTACAACGTAGTTACGTCCACCAGAGAAATCAATACCTAAGCTAAATCCACGAGTAGCAAATGAAATACAGCTAATTAATATCAACGCAATTGACAGACCATAGAACCATTTCCGCAATCCCATGAAATCAATTTTCGTATCTTTAAACCAGTTTTTAGTAACCCCGGTAATAAATGAAATTTCTTTTGCACTCTTGTGATCAGCATATAAGTACAACATGTAACGAGTAAGGAACACTGCAGTAAAGAACGATGTCATTACACCAATAATTTCAGTAACAGCAAAACCTTTGATAGGGCCTGTTCCAAAATAAGCAAGAATAACTCCGGTAATAATTGTTGTTACATTCGAGTCGATAATTGCAGAAAGAGCGTGACCAATACCATCGTCAATAGCTTTACGCATGGTTTTACCTTTGTTCATTTCCTCACGTATACGTTCGTACATAAGTACGTTTGCATCTACCGCCATACCCAGTGTCAGAACGATACCCGCTATACCCGGTAAAGTAAGTACTGCCCCAAAGGACGCCAGAACACCAAAAAGGAAGAATACGTTGATAAGTAAAGCAATATCGGCAATAAGTCCCGGTACAATTCCGTAATAGAAAATCATATAAAGCAATACCAATACGAAGGCAATGATAAATGAAATCAAACCATTGTTGATTGCTTCTTGTCCTAAGGTAGGTCCTACAATGTTTTCTTGTACAATACGTGCAGGTGCAGGCATTTTACCAGATTTCAATGTGTTTGCTAAATCCTTTGCTTCTTCTACAGTGAAGTTACCGGTAATTTGTGAACTACCACCTTCAATCACTGTGTTTACAGTTGGGAATGAATAAATATATCCGTCCAAAGCAATAGCAATTGATTTGCCAATATTATCTTTGGTCATACGTGCCCATGTTTTTGAACCTTCAGCATTCATCGACATACTTACGTTAGCATAAGCCGAAGTTTGAGTAAAGTCAGCACGAGCGTCGGTGATTACGTCACCACCAAGAGGTGCACGACCATCACGGTTAGTGATTTTAATCGCAACAAGTTGGAATATCTCTCCTTTCTTGTCGATAGCTTTTACTGTCCAACGTAGACCTAAGTCACGTGGTAAAACTTCTTTTACTTGTTTTGTTGCAAAATATGCATTGATTTGAGCAGTATCTTTGCTTTGAGCCAATCCAACAATTGGACCGCGTCCGCCACGTGGGTCTACTTGAAGTATCGCAAACAAAGGATTTTCTTTGCGGCTTTGATCTCTCATTTTCGTTGAATCTGTTTTTGATTCAACTTTCTTGGCCATTTTGCCCAATGCAGCTTTCAAACTGTCTACTTTGTTTACAGCTTTAGCTACTTTATTTGCAACAGTCGTTTTAGCTGCAGTAGTATCTACTTTAACCGCCGATTTGCCTGATGCCGATTGCATAGCATACAACAAGCTGTTTGCTTGAGCTAGGTTCGGATAGATTTCGCTTATGTCATATGTTTCCCAGAATTCCAGGTTGGCAGATCCTTGTAGCAATTTACGAACACGTTCCGGTTCTTTGATGCCCGGAAGCTCAATCAGGATACGTCCTGTTCTGTCTAACTTTTGGATGTTTGGTTGAACTACACCGAATCGGTCGATACGAGTACGCAATACATTGAATGAATTGCTGATAGCTCCGTCAACTTCGGTTCTCAACACTTTTACTACATCGTCGTTAGAAGTTGTAAGTGAAATTTTGTCTTTCAACTCAAAAGTACTGAAGATGGTAGCTAACTTAGCGTTAGGATCAAGTTTTGTGTACGTTTTGACAAATAAATCCAGGTAAGGAATTTGACTGTTCGTCTGTTGAAGTCTTGATGCACTGTCCAATGCTTGATTGAAAGTGGCATTGGTATTGAAGTCAGATAACGAGCGAATAATATCGGGAACCGATACTTCTAACGTTACGTTCATACCGCCTTTCAAGTCGAGACCAAGATTAATTTCTTTTTCACGACATTCTTTAAGCGTGTAACCCAACCATACTTTTTCACTAGCAATTGAGTCTAAGTAGTTGTACTCCTTTAATTTGTCGCCTCCGGCGTACTCTTTAGCTTTTTTGTTGTAAGTGCCTGTTACAAAGCTAAACGAAAGGTAAAATAAGCACACTAAAGTAAGTGCTATTGCAAAAAGTCTTACAAGTCCTTTGTTTTGCATGGAAAATTTTTATTTAAAATAAGACAATAATTATTTCTAATTTTTAACGAGGTGCAAATATAGCATTTTTTTCATTACAAACATAAAGAAATGGGCAACTAAACAGCTAATAAATGTAATTAGACTGAATTTATTTACTCCTCCGGCAAATAACTTTCTATTATTTCCGTTAAATTTATCATTTTGATGTGCAATTTGCTCTTTATTGAAAAAATAATTGTAGTTAATACTCAATTATACAGACTGCTATTAAATTATTCTGACTACTTGTCAAAAAAATAACGTGCTAATAGTTGCATATTCCAAAAAAAGCAGTACTTTTGCACCTACAAAATGGCACTAATGAGTTAGTGTTTATAAATAAGCAAAGCATACAGTGAAGTACTTGTTTTATAGTGCAAACTGAAAAAATATATCGCGGAGTGGAGCAGTGGTAGCTCGTTGGGCTCATAACCCAAAGGTCGTTCGTTCGAGTCGGGCCTCCGCAACTAAGGAAAGGCTGTTTCAAAAAGAAGCAGCCTTTTTTGTTGCCCAAAAGTGCGGTTTTTATTTGTCAAAACATCCGTTATGTTTACTGTTTACGTTCTATACAGCCCGATTCACAATAAGATATACATTGGGTTTAGTTCTGATATTGAAAAAAGACTTTTTGCGCACAATCATCCCGGGAATAAAGGTTGGACAAACTCATTTCAACCCTGGACGCTGATTTATTCGGAAGTATTTGAAACGAAATCGGAAGCAATGCAAAGAGAAAAGCAGTTGAAAAGTTCAAAGGGAAGATCTTTTATTAAAGACATTATTCAAACTCGTTAATAGCTCGTTGGGTTCTTATCCGTCAGCCGACGGACGTTCGTTCGAGTCGGGCCTCCGCAACTTTAAAGAATTCAAGATTAGTTTCTTGGATTCTTTTTTTATATGTTGATTTGAGTAAACGAGTTTTCTAATCCATTGTATAAAAGGAGTCTATTGGAAAGCACTGCTCCTAAACCAGTGAGAATCTTTATTGCCTCTATTGCCATGAGACCACCGATGATGCCCGGAATTGCACCAACTACGCCTCCGGGCTCAGATAATTCTGCAGGTTGTGGTCCAAAAATATCGAAATAGGATGGACTACCTTTGTAATTAAGAACACTTAGCTGTCCTTCAAATTCGAAGATAGCACCATGAACAAACGGGATGTTATGCTCAATGCTCTTTTTGTCAATCAAATACCTTGTGTTATAACTATCAGTGCAGCCGACTACTAAATCGTAATTTGGGAAAATTTTGTCAGCCGATTCCGATGTCACAAATTCATTATATTCTTGAATTTTAATAGTGTTATTCAATTCCCTCATCTTTGCTGCCGCAATGTTGGATTTTGAAAGTCCTATTTCGGTTTCGGTATAGAGTATCTGGCGTTGCAAGTTGGATAGTGAAACCGTATCGCCATCCACTATGCCAATTTGACCAACTCCGGCTGCCACCAGATACTGAATTACAGGACAGCCTAAACCGCCAGCGCCAATTACCAGAACTCTACCGGTTTTTAGGTTTAATTGCCCCTTTTCTCCAAAATTTTCGATGATGATATGGCGAGCATATCTTTCTTTTTCTAATTGCGAAAATGTCATGCGATTTGTGTTTTAAAGTCATCTTGCAAACATTCGTCCCAGTCTTTCCAAACCACTTCATATCCACTTTTGCGAATGTCATTTTCCACCGCTTGTGGAGTTCTTTCATCACTAACAGCAAATTGTTCCAGTGCCTCCGGATATGTGGCATAACCACCCGGATCGGTTTTAGATCCTGCACTCATTGAAGTAACACCTAATTGTAAAATATTATTTCGAAATTCTTTATTTTCTCTTGTTGATACAGAAATATCCACATCGTGATCAAACAAACGAAAAGCCAGCATTAACTGTACGTATTCCTTATCCGTCATGATGACATTGGGTTGGAAATGACCATTTTCAGACGGACGCATGCGAGGAAAATTGACGCTATATTTTGTTTTCCAATAATTCTTTTGCATGTACCGAAGATGGTAGGCCATCATGCTGACATCTGTGCGCCAATCTTCCAACCCAATCAGTACACCCATGCCCACTTTATGTACTCCAGCTTGTCCCATTCGGTCGAAACCGTTCACACGCCAATCAAATTTTGACTTCATACCCCGTGGATGATATACGTTGTAACGTGCTTTGTTGTAGGTTTCCTGAAAGCAAACTACTCCATAAAGACCGGCTTGGGTCAATTGAGCATATTCTTCTGTTGCTAAAGGCATTACTTCGATGGATAAATTATTGAACAGCGGTTTTGATATACGGATTGCATTTTTGAGGTAATCAACACCTGCGTCACGCGGGTTTTCTCCTGTAACCAAAAGTAAATTTTGAAAAGGTCCGATTTCTTTTATCGCCTTCAGTTCATTCAGAATCTCATCATCGGTTAGAATAATGCGTTTGATGGGATTACTGTGCTGAAAACCGCAGTAAACACAGGAATTCAAGCACGAATTAGTGAGGTACAATGGCACATACATCGAAATGGTTTTTCCAAATCGCATCTGTGTATAATCTCGACTAAGTTCAGCCATTTGTTCCAAATAAGGTTCGGCAGCGGGTGAAATCAAGGCCATAAAATCATCTACTGACAATTGATTTTTTGACTTTTGGATAGCACGCTCCACATCTGCAGTAGTTTTTGCATAGATGCCCCCGGTGGTTTCTTCCCAAGATATATTTTCTAATTCGTCTGAAAACATAATTGATTTGAATTAAGATAGGAATGAAGTTAATGGGCTGCTGGCATGTGCTCCCATTGATTTAATGCCCAGTTTAGCTTCGAAAGCCATGCGACCGGCTTCGACTGCCATTTTGAAAGCAATTGCCATTCGGATAGGGTCATTGGCAATGGCGATGGCGGTATTAATAAGAACTGCATCTGCACCCATTTCCATGGCTTCAGCTGCATGTGATGGTGCTCCTAATCCGGCATCCACTACCACTGGCACATTGCTTTGTTCAATAATGATGCGTAGAAACTCACGTGTTTGTAATCCCTGATTGGAACCAATCGGCGATCCCAAAGGCATAACAGCAGCTGCACCGGCTTCTTCCAGTTTTTTGCAAAGAACAGGATCGGCTTGAATGTACGGAAGCACAATAAAACCTTCTTTAGCAAGGGCTCGTGTGGCTGCAAGCGTTTCCTCTCCATCGGCAAGTAAATATTTGGGGTCGGGATGAATTTCGAGCTTTATCCAGTTTGTGCCGAGCGCTTCACGGGCTAGTTGTGCTGCAAATATTGCCTCTTTAGCATTGCGTACACCCGAAGTGTTTGGTAAAAGATGCAAACCGGGGTGTTGAAGATGGCGGAGCATGTCGTCGGTGTCATTGCTGAGGTTTACCCTTTTGAGCGCAACAGTTACCAATTCAGATCCAGAAGCAAGGATGGCTTCTCCCATGGTTATATTTGAACTGAATTTGCCGGTGCCCGTAAATAAGCGTGAGCTAAATTCTTTACCTGCGATTATCAATGGTTTCATATTTAAAATTCTGTATTATTTGTTGATACTTTTGAATATTCAATTCAATTTGTTGGTTTTTCAATATTGAGCTAGCAACAGCGATACCATTAATATCACGTTGCATTAAATCCCCAATATCATCTTCTGTTATACCTCCAATGGCAATTATTGGAATACTTTTATTTCTTATTTTTAATTTAAAAAGAATTTGATCATAACCATGTAACCCGATTACAGGACTAAGCTTCTTTTTGGTATATGTAAATCGAAATGGTCCTATACCAACATAATCTACTCCTCTTTCAATCAATGATAGTACATCTTCGAATGTATTGGCAGTACCTCCTATAATAAAATTTGATCCGAGTAGTTTTCGGGCTTCGGCGGGACACAAGTCATTTTTACCAAGATGTACGCCGTGCGCTCCGGTTTTCAATGTCAATTCGGCATTATCATTAATCAATAATATAGCATTGTGAGCAGTTGCTACGGGAAGAATCTTTATTATTTCTTGCTCAATTTCCTGCTCCGGATGGTCTTTCATTCTCAATTGGACCCATTTACAACCGGCTTTGTATGCACGAATGGCTTGGTCGGCATGAGAGATGTCAGGGTGGTTGATGGTGATAAAATGAAATTTGGCAATGGTTTTATTTGTTGTCATGATAGCCTAAATTTGAATCGTTGCTTAAAATAAATTTCTCAACATAGCTTTTGGCGATGGTGCAACTGTCAAGCAAATTTGCACCTTTCGCAAGGTTGGCAGCAATAGCGGCTGATAGCACACAACCTGTTCCATGTTTTGATTTTCCATGAAATGAATTTCCCGGAATTTCTATTGATTGTCCTGCAGAATAAAGCATATCGCAACCGATTTTTTCTTTTCTGTGCCCACCTTTTAATAATATTGAACTGGTAGTTTCAACGGTCGAAAACTTAGTTGGATCAATGTCCCACAACGTTTCAAATTCATTCCAATTTGGAGTGATGAGAGAACAATAATCGACTAAATAACGAAGCTGAAGCGACTGTTTTGAATGAAAATTAAAGCCGGAGGAGCTTTTTAGAATCGGATCCCATACAATGTAAATGTCAGGGCTTAATTCCCGAGCTAACCGAATAACTTGCAGCAGAGTATCAAAATCTTTTATCAGCCCGATTTTCAACGCTTTGAACTTGTATTTTTTCATCAATAACTCCATTTGGCCTAGAATATTAGTCACATCTACCCACTGAACATCGATAAACTCATTATCCGTTTGAAAGGTGTTTGATGTGATAATACCCATTCCATACACGTCAAATGATTCAAAGGTTTTGACGTCGGCCAATATTCCTGCACCGGCTGTAGGGTCGAAGCCAGCTATGGTTAAGCAAAATGGACGATTATTTTTCATTTTGAAAACGATTGAAATTTTTTACTGTTTCTGATAATGAATGACCTGCTTTTACCGGTTCCCAAATACTTCCCAGTAGCGCAAAGTCATCAAATCCTATTTTTCTTACTAGCTTTACATTGTCCAACGTTATTCCTCCAAGTGCTATGACTTTAAAGTTTCTATGTGACGAAAGTTCAGCTTTCAGCAAACCAAAATTCCATTGTTTCGAATATCCTACTTTTGATACAGACGTAAATAAAGGACTCAGAAACACATAATCAATTGAATTGTCTACACATTTCAAATCAGACAGTTCGTGAACCGCTAAACTTTTTTCACATTTAATTTTCTCGTAACTTCGAATTTGCTCTTTCGATTTCTCTGTAAAATGCAACCCTCTGAGTTGAAAAGTATCAAGCAACTCATAATGACTATGAATCATAATTTTTGAATGAAACTTCTCATCAATTTTTGAAATCAATTCATGCATTTGCAAAGCTGTTGCCTCAGGTTTTCTCAGATATAATATCTCCAATCCTTCATTGAAAAATGCATTGATGAATTTCTCCTCATCGGGTATAAAATCTGGTTCGGTGATAAGAATCATATTGAAAACTCGTAATTGATTAAATGTAAACCTCGTTGCCTTTTTGTCGGAATAATTGCGCTTTTTCATCCATTTTTTGAGCCATATCTCTAATCTCGTGACTGGCTTTCATGGAACAAAAATGTTCGCCACACATGGAGCAAAAGTGTGTTGATTTGTATCCTTCGTCAGGCAAAGTGGAGTCGTGGAAACACATGGCTTTCTCAGGGTCGAGTCCAAGTGCAAACTGATCTTTCCATCTGAATTCGAATCGTGCTTTACCCATCGCGTTATCACGAATATCAGCACCCGGAAATCCTTTGGCCAAATCAGCGGCATGAGCAGCCAGCTTGAAAGTGACTACACCCTCGCGCACATCCGTTTTGTCAGGCAATCCCAAATGTTCTTTTTGAGTAACATAACAAAGCATGGCTGTGCCAAGCACTGCGATAATTGTTCCACCAATGGCAGATGTAATGTGGTCGTAACCAGGTGCAATGTCGGTAACGAGTGGGCCAAGTGTATAAAATGGGGCTTCTTCGCAATACTCTAATTGTAAGTCCATGTTCTCTTTGATTTTATGGAAAGGCACATGTCCAGGACCTTCAATAATTACCTGTACAAAATGCTTGCGGGCAATGCGGTTCAGGTCTCCAAGCGCTTTCAGTTCGCCAAACTGTGCACGGTCATTGGCATCGGCAATACAGCCCGGACGCAAACCATCGCCAAGCGAAACGCCCACGTCGTATTTAGCCAATATCTCGCAGATTTCATCAAACTGAGTGTATAAGAAATTTTCTTTGTGATGATACAAGCACCATTTAGCCATGATAGCACCACCGCGCGAAACAATTCCAGTCACGCGCTTTTGCGTCATCGGTATGTGGTGTAGTAGAAGTCCAGCGTGGATGGTAAAATAATCCACCCCTTGCTCGCATTGCTCAATCAGTGTGTCTTTGTAAATTTCCCATGTCAGTTCTTCTACTTTTCCATTTACCTTTTCCAATGCCTGATACAATGGCACTGTACCCACCGGAACGGGAGAATTGCGGATAATCCATTCGCGTGTTTCGTGAATGTTAGCACCGGTCGATAGATCCATGATGGTATCAGCACCCCAGCGGAACGACCACACGGCTTTCTCCACCTCTTCGGCAATACTTGATGAAGTGGGAGAGTTGCCGATATTGGCATTTATCTTTACCAGAAAATTGCGCCCGATAATCATTGGCTCTGCTTCGGGATGATTGATATTGGCAGGTAAAATAGCTCTTCCTGTCGCTATCTCACTTCTCACAAATTCAGGTGTGATGTGCGAAATCGGAATTTCAATCTTATCACCCGCTCCTTTTTGTTTTTTTATTTCTTCCAAATATTCTTGTGAACGTTGATTCTCACGAATAGCTACATATTCCATCTCTGGAGTAATAATTCCCTGACAGGCATAAAAATATTGCGATACACATTTCCCTATTTTTGCACGAAGCGGTTTTGTGTTGACATGCTCAAAACGTAACTGATCAAGACTCTTGTCCTGCATTCGTTCAGCACTGTACTTCGACGAAAAATCTGGTAGTATTTCAACGTCATTCCTATCCAGTATCCATTTCTGGCGAATGCGGGGAAGCCCTTTGCTGAGGTCGACGGTGAATTCAGGATCAGTAAATGAACCGGAGGTGTCGTACACGGTAATTGGCGTGTTTTGCTCAATAGTTCCGTTGCTGTGTAAGGTGTCCGAAAGTTGTATTTCGCGCATTCCCACTTTGATGTTGTGTAGTTTTCCTTCTACATACACTTTTTTTGAATTTGGAAACGGCTTTCCAAAAATGTCATTTGATGTTGATATCATGTTTTGTCTATTTTTATTTGTAAGTGAGATATTATCAAATACTTAGCTCTAATCCTTAGAGGGATTAAATGACTTGTATCTGAAACGTGGTTTTGATTAAAAGCTTCCTGCTTCTTTTCTAGCTCCGCTTTAGGGGTTGAGGATCCGTCTCAACCACCGCTACATGCTTTGATCACAAGCATTCTGTCATTTTCTTGCAGCAGAGTTGCTTCCCACAAGTGTTTTGGAACGATGGTGTCGTTTACGGCAATAGCTTTGCCGGCTGGGTCGAGTAGGAGGATGTTTAGTACAAACTCTTGCACAGTGGTTCCATCGGGAACTTTTTTTTGTTCGGAATTAATTTGGATATTCATATCAAATAAAAATTAATTTATAATTTGTTATTTGAAATAAAAGAGGGGGTGATGTTGCCTCGGATGATAGGCGTAAAGTTCCCTTGTCAGCATTACCCGACCAGGTTCAATGGGTATAATCTCAGTCTGTTTTTAATTAGACACCCCTTTTAGATTTCGGGTGCAAATGTAATAAGATAATTCGTGTAAATCCTAATTTAATAGATGAAATTGCATAAATAAATTACAAAGCGCTGTTATTTGCACCAAATAGTTTTGATTTGTAACTGATTTACATCGGATCTACATCAAGATTTACCCACAAGGCTTTAAACTGCGGTTGAGCGATGACCTGGTCGGCGATTTGGCGAAGTAGTTCTTTTGCTCGTTCGGCTGAGGCTTCCACTTCGAATTTGAGAAGAATGTGTTTGATGTACATGTTTTGAATGCGTGATACAGAGGGTACGTTTGGACCCAGAATTCGTGCCCCGAAAACGGCACGGAGATCGGTTGCCATTTTATTGGCCGCTTGATTTAAAACTTTAGGGTCGCGGTGGCGCAGCACAATTTGAATCATGCGGAAATAGGGAGGGTATTTGAATAACTTCCGTTCTTCGCATTGGGTGTTGAACATGGCTTTGTAATCGTTGCGAATAACCTGACCAATGACAACATGTTCGGGCGATGAAGTTTGCAGCACCACTGTTCCGCGTTTGTTTTTTCGTCCGGCACGACCACTCACTTGTGCCATCAATTGGTAGGCTCGTTCGTGGGCGCGAAAGTCGGGGAAGTTGAGCATGTTGTCGGCATTCAGGATGCCCACCAAACTCACGCGCTCAAAGTCTAGTCCCTTGGAAACCATCTGTGTGCCAATCAAAATATCTACTTTCTGTTGCTCGAAATCAGTAATAATCTTTTCGTATGATTTTTTGGAACGCGTAGTATCCAAATCCATGCGCGAAACGCGTGCTTCGGGGAAAATAAGTTTTATCTCGTCTTCTATTTTTTCGGTTCCAAAGCCTTTGGTAGTAAGTGTTCCGGGTGTTCCGCATGCCGGACAAATATTCGGAATGGCCTCGGTGTAACCGCAATAATGGCAGGTAAGGGTGTTGAATACTTTGTGCACCGTGAGGCTCACATCGCAGTTTTTGCAATGTGGCACGTAGGTGCAAGCTTTACATTCTATATACGGTGCGTACCCGCGTCGATTCTGAAATAGGATTACCTGCTCTTTGTTTTGTAATGCTTTGGCTATTTTTTCGAGCAATAAAGGAGTAAAATGACTCTCCATTTGCTTTTTGCGATAGGCTTCTTTGCTGTCCACCACCAAAATTTCTGGCATGGCCATTTCCTGATGTCGCTCGTTGAGTTCTACCAGTCCGAATTTTCCGGTGAGGGCATTGTGATAGGTTTCTACTGCCGGAGTAGCAGTGCCGAGCAGGGTTTTTGCACCGTGCATCGATGCCAATACAATGGCGGCATTGCGGGCATGATAACGTGGTGCCGGATCGTATTGTTTGTAGCTCGATTCATGTTCTTCGTCTACAATGACCAATCCCAACTGACGGAACGGTAAAAAGATAGACGACCGAACCCCAATAATCACATCGTAGGTTTTGTCGTTCAATACATTGTTCCAAATCTCCACCCGTTCAGCATCCGAAAATTTGGAATGATATACACCCAATTTGCGTCCAAACACGCGTTTCAACCGGGTGGTAAGTTGAGTGGTGAGGGCAATTTCGGGCACAAGATAAAGTACCTGTTTGCCTTCGGCTAATGTTTTGTTGATTAGCTGAATATACAATTCTGTTTTGCCGCTAGAAGTCACGCCGTGCAACAATACCACTTGTTTCTCAATAAATTGTTTTTCAATTTCAGCGTGCGCTTTTTGTTGGAATTCGTTCAGCGGATATTGCTCGGACGTCTGAATCTCGGAAACATCCAACCGCCCGATTTCTTTTGCGTAGGTTTCCATGGCGCCGCGCTCTACCAATCCGTTGAGTACAGCTGCCGAAGCTCCGCTTCGTTCGAGCAATTCTTTACGGCTCACTTCTCGCTTTTTTAGTGGTATAAGGCATTTCGACAAATCGATATACATCATCAACATGTCCAGTTGCTTTTTAGCACGGCTTAAATCCTCGAATAATTTTCGCAGATTTTCTTCTTGCAAGGCCTCAGCAGTAAGGCGAACGAAAGTGTCAGTTTTGGCTCGAAATTTCTCGGTTAGTTCTTCGCTGATTTCTACTGCACCTTTCTCCAACAGTTGTTTGAGAGTGGGCAGTGTGTCGCGCATCTCTGTTATTTTATTGAGCTCGGTAACGGTAGTGGTTTTGCCATCCGAGAGTGCATCGAGCAGCTTCTGTTCTTTCTCCGAAAGCAATGTTTTAGCTTCGTAGTCGGGGTTGATGCGTACCTGCGTTTCGCTTTCCAACTTCAGACCTGCAGGAACAGCCGCTTGATATACATCACCCAAAAAGGCCTGATAGTAGGACGAAACCCAGTCCCAAAACTTCAATTGCGGATGGCGAAGGATAGGTTCGTTGTCCAACAAACAGAGAATATCCTTTGCTTCGTAGATGGTAGGAGTGACCGAATGTATCACATAAATTACCGCCGTGTACATTTTCTTTTTGCCAAAAGGCACCACCACCCGCATGCCAATACGCACCACGTCGGCCCATTCGTCGGGCACGGAGTAGGTAAATGTGTTTGCCAATGGCAATGGAAGAATAACGTCGACGTATTTCATGACCTTTAATCCGCAGGAAAGCGGAGAATAATATTTTGCTTCACAAAGGTAGTAAAGAAATGAGAAATAGTGAACAGAGGATAAAATTAAACTCCAAGGATATTTATGAAAGAAGAAATGTGCAAATTACAGGACTGTATTTCCTCAATTATTTAAAATTGCATCCTTCAAAATGGTCGTTCACCATACCTGCAGCTTGCATAAATGCATAACAAATAGTGGAGCCTACAAATTTGAATCCCTGCTTTATAAGGTCTTTGCTCATAGCGTCCGATTCGACTGTTTTTACAGGAATTTCGGCATAACTTGTGGGGTGATTCATTATCGTTTTACCTCCGGTAAATTGCCAGATGTATTTGTCGAAGCTTCCAAACTCCGCCCGTACTCGCAAGTATGCTTGTGCGTTAGCTACTGCGGCACGAATTTTCAACTGATTGCGTACTATGCCGATGTCGTGCATTAGTTCTTGAATTTTGTCTTCGTCGTATAACGCAATTTTCTCCGCTTCAAAATTATCGAAGGCCTTGCGGAAGTTTTCACGTTTATGTAAAATAGTTTTCCAACTCAATCCGGCCTGAAAACTATCCAGTACCATGTATTCAAAAAGCTGGTGATCGTTGTGAAGTGGTTTTCCCCATTCATTATCGTGATATGCCAGCATCAACGTATCGTTGCCCGGCCATGTGCAATTTGCCATATTCTAGAGTGTGTTTGTAATAAGAGGTTTTCGATTTTTAAAACAATAAGAACAAAGATTTGTTGTAATTTTGTTTTTGATTTTTGATCAAGCTATACTCAAACAAGTGATTGTGGACTGATATTCACTGATAATACCAGTAAATACCCCCTCCCGCACTTCTAACTAAATTCCAGTAAATAAGAAATGATTGATCCAATCCAGATTATAGAACGATATTATCTTAAAGACAGTGATCTCCATTATATTCTATTGATCCATAGCGATCATGTGAGAGACAAAGCGCTTGCTGTAGCGGCTCGAAATCCCGATCTTCGACTCGATATTGAATTTATTGCCGAAGCAGCCATGTTGCACGATATTGGTATTTTTATGTGTCATGCTCCACGCATTCATTGTTTTGGAACGCATCAATATATCGAGCATGGCTATTTGGGGGCTGAATTGTTACGAAAAGATTGTTCTACCATTCGTCATGCTTTAGTTTGCGAGCGTCACACCGGCGTGGGGATAAGCAAAGAAATGATTATCAAGAATGACTTGCCATTGCCTCATCGCGATATGTTGCCCATTATGCTAGAGGAACAACTGATTTGTTATGCCGACAAGTTCTATTCAAAGTCGCAATTGAAAGAAACGCATTCGCTTGAACGTATCAGAACTCAATTAGGACATTATGGTCAATCAGAAGTGGCTAAATTCGATGCTTGGCATGCTTTGTTCGAACATTAATATTATCTAAATTTATGCGAGAATCCCACGCTTAGCAACTGTTTGTATTGAATAGCGGCTTTATCTCCGGCCTTTTGAATAACAGTATTGTCATATCGAGGATTGAATGAGATGCGGGTAGACATAAACCGATTGACGGTAAAGTTACATACTATTTCCCAGTCAATTTCCACTTTCTGATAGTTGGTATAGAAAGAGAACTTTGAGTCGAGTTGTATCTCGCGCACCGGAGCGTATGAAAACAAGGCTTTAAACGAACTACCAATTTCCGTTAACTCGTGGTCTCCAGTATTTATACCGAATAGTTTGGGATCTAGCGAAGTGTTGTTTAGATATATGTACTTAAATGAAACTGGCGAAACCATTATTGAGAATATCTTCTTATATTTATAATCCAAACCCACACCAATATTCAATCGGATAGGCGTAAGAAATGCAGTCTTTTTTTCGCTAGAATTGATTCCATTGTAACTCGAAAATAATTGAGTTGAGAAATCTACCGATCCACTATAAAACCAATTACCGCCAGCTTTTATCCCTAATTTACTGTTGATTTTTACTACGTCATCATTGGTGCTGAGCATTCTCAATGTATCACCTGCCACAGTGTTGAAGCCAATTCTCCATTCGGCACTGTTTTCCCACTGTATCGATTTTTTATCGTCGTAGTTCAGTTGACCAGACAATATGCCTAGTACCGATAAATTATTCGTCCCCCCCTGATACCAATTAGAGGATACAGCATTTTGTGAAAATTGTGCTAGCGCATTTGCTTTGTGCTGCCAAGGGCCTAGCTGAGGTTTTTCAATTATTATTCTTCGTTTGGTATATTCTTGCTCATTATTGCCGTCTACGAAATGAATTTTCTCAATTTTTTTTGCATGAATGAGGTGATTCTTATTTCCTTCTGGATCAGGTAATTGGTCAAAAGTGAATGCGTACAAATCGGCAGAAGTACGGGAGATATTCCTTCTCGTCTCGTTTCGCAACATGTAGATGAACTGTTCAGAAGTAGTTGTTTTGATTAGGTCGTAAGTGTTGAATGTTAGGCTCGAAGGTTGAGAGATATAGTATAATGTGCGAAACTCTGAACTTAGGTTCCAGTTGAAATTTAATGGTGGATTTTTGTACACCAGATCGATATAAAATGGATTGCATTGCAGAATTAGCGTGTCAATATGAATGGGAGCAATGTTCTTTAGCTGTTTAAACCACTTTAATGTATCTTTCAATGCTGCTCTATTTACCGCAATAAGTGAGTCGAACGCGTGTTTCTCAAGGTCAGAGTTAAGCATCTTGAACCTTGTTCTGATTCTCCTCTGTGGCTGTGTTTTTTGTGTCGGGACAGTTTCTTTGATCAATATTTTTGCAGGGTTTTCAACCTTTTCCAATAGTGTGTCAGGTTTTATTCCCGTTATTGTTGCACTGATGATGCTGTCCGCTTTTTCATTTATACTTGTGGCATTGGCTACAAGTATAACGAGTAAAAATGCAAAAGTGAGTAGTGTTTTAAATCTCATATTGTTGTACATAAAAATCTAATGTGGATGTACATCCGCATTTGATTACGATTAGCTCCTTGTAATTATATAAGCTATCACAAAGTTAATGTTGAACATCTCATTCCGAAATGTTATTCCAACTGTATATTTAAAACATTCCAATCTGTTTTTAATATTTACTGTTGTTAATGCCGATGCTTACTAATAAATAGGGCAATAAGACGAAGTCGAAATTGGACTATATTGTTTGTGCAATCGGTATTAGTAGTTCTCAAATCCGGCAGGAAGCGACTTGTTGTTTCCTGTTTTTGCACCTAGTTCTTTTATTTTTTCGGCGGTACGAATAATATTTCCACTGCCATCTTTCATTTTCTTTACTGCATCATCATATGCACTGGAAGTTCGGTCGATATTGGTTTTGATTTTTACCATATCTTCAGTAAATCCAATAAATTTATCGTACAATGCACCACTTAGTCGAGCAATTTCTTGTGCGTTCTTTGTTTGGTTTTCTTGTTTCCAAATGGATGAAATGGTACGCAATGTAGCTAACAATGTTGTGGGACTTACAATTACAATTTTGCGTTCCCATGCATACGAAAATATCTCGCTATCACCTTGCACAGCTACCGAAAATGATGCTTCGATAGGTAAAAACATCAATACAAAATCGGGAGTATTGAGGTTTTGTGCATTCTGATAATTCTTTTCGCTCAACAGTTTTACATGGTTTCGCAACGAGTTTACATGTTCTTTCAAATGCATTGCACGGTGCTCATCCGTTTCTGCCGAAATAAATCGTTCGTACGCCACGAGCGAAACTTTCGAGTCGATGATAATGTGTTTGTTGTCCGGTAAATGAATAATCACATCCGGACGTTGCACGCTGTAGTCAGCACCTTCAATTACCACTTCACGTTCAAATTCTTGTCCGCGAGTCAATCCAGAGCGTTCTAATACGCGTTCTAAAATAACTTCGCCCCAGTTGCCTTGCTTTTTTACATCGCCTTTCAGTGCGTTGGTCAAATTGTTAGCTTCCTGACTAATACGTGTATTTAATTCAGTAAGCTTTCTTACTTCTTCACGCAAGCTTATTTTGTCACGTAACTCTTTATCATATGTTTCGTCTACCTTTTTCTCAAAGAGTTGAATCTTTTCTTTCAACGGATTAAGAATTTCGGCCATGTGTTTATTGTTCGAAAGCGAAAATTCGTCCGAACGTTCTTTCAGAATCTTCGTGGCAATGTTTTCAAACTCAGTTGTGAGTCGTTTTTGAAGGGTTTCAATCTCGCTTTTCTGATTTTCGAGCTTTTCGCCTATGTTCACGTTTATCGCCTTTAGCGTAGCAACTTCCATGCCACGAGTATTGGATATTTCGTTTTGTTTGGTTAATTCAAGTTGAATGTGTTGAATTTCATCTATTTTTAAGCGCACTGTCTCTAATGCCACCGATTTTTGTGTCTCAATTTCAGCTTGAGTAGCCAGAAGTGCCTTTTCATTGGCTTCATAATTTTTTCGAATACCCGTGTGATTGCGAGACGCAATAAACCAAGCTGTCAGAAAACCGACAGCCAATACAAGAAATGCCAAAATGAATTCCATATTGATGGTTATTTGTGTTTTGTTTAAAATTGAATGTCGATGGACAAAAAATTTATTTTTTGTAAGTAGGATGGAGTTGTAGGAGTTTAATCAAAAAGGGTTGGATGATCTTCTTCAAATCTGCGAATAATGGACACCATCAACGTCTCACGAATAAACTTTGATTTATTCTGTACCTTATATTTCGCAATATAACGTTCTAATGCTTTGTTTTCTTCGTCATTAAGAGTGAAAATTTGACGATGCGTACGTAGGGAATTTCGCTGTGAGGCGGGTAATGGTTTCTTTTTTGCCATAATTGCTGAATAATCAGTACAAAAATAATATTATCTTGCCAACTTTGACTGTTATAGTTCAAAAATCTGTATTTTTGAACTATATTTTCTATAAATGGTTGAATTAGACTTTAATTATTGAATTTGAAACTTTTAATTTTAAAGATTGTTTTTTACTTATGGCAGATCACAACGATTTAGGAAACATTGGTGAGGAGCGTGCTCAGGCTTATTTGCGCAGCAAAGGTTTTCGCATTTTGCATACAAACTGGAAAGCGGGCAAACTTGAACTTGATATTGTGGCTCGTAAAGACGAATGGTTAGTTGTGGTGGAAGTAAAGACCCGATCAACTGAAACTTTTGAGCATCCGGAAGAAGCTATCAATCTCCGAAAAATTAGAAATATAGTGAACGCAACTCACGAGTATATTTTTCAATTTGATTGGCAAGGAGAAACGCGTTTTGATGTTGTTTCTGTTATTCCTCATGGTCAGGAATTTGTTATCGATCATATCGAGGATGCTTTCTTGTCGCCAGTAAACTAGAAGTTCGCGTTTTTTGGTATGGTTCTTGAAGGATATCTGAAAAATCTTAATTTGAACTTACTATTTAAACCAAATGAAAATTATAAGAATATCCGGTATATTATTTACCTTGTTTGTAAGTCTTATAGTACAGGGTGCCAATAATGCTAAGACTTCGAACAGCACTTTTCTAAAAGGTGAAACTCTTGAATATAAAGCACGTTGGGGGGTTCTGACAATTGGTCATGCTCAAACAAAAGTTGACTCCAAAGTATATATGGTGCAATCGCATCCCTGTTTTAAAATTGAAGTCAAAGGCCAGACAAATGGATTGGCCAGTCTGTTTTATGTAAAAGATAGTTGGAATTCATACATTGATACTTCGGATCTTATCACTCATCGTACTTCACGATCCATTCGTGAGGGACATTATATGCTTGACGAAATGGCTAATTTTGATCATAAAAACAAAAGGGTGGCTGTGTCAATTCTTGATCAGAAGCAACAAAAATACAATGACCCGAAATACTACGATGTTCCCGATAATGTCTGCGATTTAATAGGTGGGTTTATGCTAATGCGTTTGAGAGATTTTTCAGATTTAAAAAGGAATGACACCATTAAGGTGAACGGTTTCTTCGAAGATAAAAGTTACGAAATGAACATCGTGTATTTAGGCAAAGAGATAATCAATACCTCGAGGGGAAAAGTAAGATGCTTGGTTTTACGCCCAATTATGCCTGATAATAAGCTTTTAAATGGCAAACACTCTGTTGATGTTTGGATGTCGGACGATGATAATCAAATTCTAATGCGCATTCAAGCAAAAATGTTTATCGGCACGTTTAATATTGAACTTGACTGTTAGTGCTTTTTAAGCTTTTTAAAATAAATTCTATTCCACTTGTTTTTCGATATTTATTCAAAAAGGCTAACATTTTGTTGTTGTTTTAAAAAATTACATACCAAAAAAATGTTGTACAATATAAATATTTATGTTTTTAGTCTTAATTTGTTTGTGTACTTTTGTAACCAAATAGGAATTAGATTTTATAAATTTTTTACTTAGGCTCTAAAGAGATAAACTGAACTCAAAATGAAAACATTAGAAAAAAGTGTAGCTGAAAAACTACTTAAAATTAAAGCAATCAAATTGCAACCGAATAATCCTTTTACATGGGCATCCGGTTGGAAATCGCCTATATATTGCGACAATCGCAAAACATTATCATACCCTCAAATTCGCAGTTTTATTAAAATTGAACTTGCCCGTTTGGTATTAGAAATCTATCCCGATGTGGAAGTTATTGCTGGTGTAGCTACGGGAGCTATTGCTCAGGGTGCATTGATTGCCGATGCACTTGGTTTGCCATTTGTGTATGTTCGCCCTACGCCAAAAGGTCATGGTCTCGAAAATATGATTGAAGGTGACTTACGCCCAAAACAAAAAGTGGTAGTTGTTGAGGATCTCATTTCTACTGGTGGTAGTAGCTTGAAAGCCTGTGAGGCAATTCGCAATGATGGTTCTGAAGTCTTAGGTATGTTGGCTATTTTTACTTACGGATTCCCTGTTGCAGAACAAAAATTCAAACAAGCCAAGGTAAAACTTACAACACTTTGTAGTTATGATGCGGTATTGGCAGAGGCACTTGCAACTAACTATATTTCGGTTGACGATATTGAAACATTGCAAGAATGGCGCACAAATCCATCTGAATGGAAAACTGAACTTTAGTCAATGCATTTTGTTTGATTCGTAATTTGGTGCGGAAAGGTTTTTTATGCACACATCTTTTGCTGAATCATAAATATTTAATTTGTAAATAAACTATATGACAACATACGAAAGCGATATAAAAACCATTTCTTCGAATGAAGAAGTGGTTTTTGGCATTCTTAGCGACTTAAATAATCTCAAAAAAATTCAGGAACAAGCTCCGGCAACCGACAAAGTAAAGGATCTGGAATTTGATACCGACAGTTGTAGCTTTGTGGTGGAAGGTTTTGGAAAGGTTGGTTTTCGCGTTATTGAGCGGGAGCCGTTCAAAACGGTTAAGTTCGAATCTGAAAATGCGCCTGTAAAAGTCAATGTATGGATTCAATTGAAGCCAGTTGACGAGAATCAAACAGCTCTGAGATTGACCATAAAAGCCGATTTGCCAACAATGATAAAAATGATGGTAGATAAGAAACTTAAAGAAGGTGTGAATGTGGTAGCTGATTTGCTTGCAAAGAGCTTGAATAAATAATTGATAATTATGGCTACAAAACTCTGGGAAAAAAGCACACAGGTAAATGCTAAAATAGAGGCATTTACTGTTGGTCGCGACCGGGAAATGGATGTGTTTCTGGCAAAGTACGATGTGCTTGGTTCAATGGCGCATATTCGCATGTTAGAGTCCGTTGGATTGCTGGAAGCTGCTGAATTAGAGGCTTTGCTGACCGAACTGAAAAGCATATATAAAATTGCTGATAGCGGACAATTCTGTATAGAAGAGGGTGTGGAAGATGTTCACTCACAGGTGGAAATGTTGCTCACCCGTAAACTTGGTGATATGGGTAAAAAAATCCACAGCGGGCGATCGCGAAATGATCAAGTACTCGTTGACTTGAAACTTTTTGCTCGTGCAGAAATTGAAAAAACAGTGACAGCTGTTACCGATTTATTTGATGTGCTTATTTCTCAAAGCAATCGCTACAAAGAAGTGTTGCTTCCGGGATATACTCACTTGCAAGTGGCTATGCCATCGTCGTTTGGACTGTGGTTTGGTGCTTATGCCGAGAGTCTTGCTGACGATTTACAATTATTGCTTTCGGCCTGGAAAATTACCAATCGTAACCCGCTTGGCTCAGCTGCCGGATATGGTTCATCATTTCCGCTCAATCGCCAAATGACAACTGACTTGTTAGGCTTTGACTCTATGAATTACAATGTAGTGTATGCGCAAATGGGTCGAGGTAAAATGGAACGGACAGTGGCTAATGCATTGGCAGGTGTTGCAGCAACAGTTGCAAAGTTGGCATTTGATGCTTGCATGTTTACCTCACAAAATTTTGGATTTATCCGACTCCCTGACGAATTTACAACGGGGTCGAGCATTATGCCGCATAAGAAAAACCCCGATGTGTTCGAACTTACACGTGCTAAATGTAATAAATTGCAGTCTTTGCCTCAGCAGATAATGATGATAACGAATAATTTGCCATCGGGTTATTTCCGCGATCTGCAAATTATCAAAGAGGTCTTTGTGCCTGCGTTTGCAGAACTTACCGACTGCCTGGAAATGACGGCTATGATGATGGCGCAAGTTGAAGTGAATACTGAAATTCTTAATGATTCGCGTTATGATTATTTATTTAGTGTTGAGGAGGTTAATCGCCTTACGTTGACTGGAACTCCTTTTCGGGATGCCTATAAACAAGTGGGTTTAGAAATCGAAGCAGGCAACTTTAAACCAAATAAAGTTGTAAATCATACACATCAGGGAAGTCTCGGAAACTTGTTTAACGACGAGATCCGTGCCTATAAAGATGAAGTGCTGCAACAATTTACTTTTGAAAAAGTGAAAATTGCAGAAGCAAAATTAATTGAATAAAGAATCCTTAATTTATTCTACAAAAGCTGACAAATTATTTGTCGGCTTTTTTTTTGCCTTAATTTCTGGTAAGTACCATTTTATTTATTTGTGTTGGCTGATGGCAAAGTGTATTAAATTGTTTTTTATGAGTATTTTATTCAAATCATGAATATTTATCAGAAAATTGCATTTAATTAACAGTAATTTGTTATATTTGCAGTGTTTTAAGTAAACAAATATTTGTGTCTTTGTTTGATATTATAACAAAGCCCGCTGTCAATCTTTGTATTTTAAATGAAGAATGCCTATTTTCAATGAATTACATGATATCTATAATGCTATAAAATTACAACATATGAAGAAACACCTACTTATTTTGCTCTTTACTTTCTCGTTCATCAATATTATTTATGCTCAAAAAGCACCAATGAAATACGGTAAAGTTGATCAGGCCGATTTGGACATGAAAATTTATCCGGCCGATTCCAGTGCTGCAGCTGTAGTTTTATGTAATTATGGCTATTTTAGCTCACGCGACTTTCAGTTTGTGCATCAAAAGCGTATTAAAATTTTGAAAGAAGAAGGTAAATCGCAAGGTGATTTTTATGTCCCAGCCAGTGAAAAAGCGGTCGTGAAGGGACAAATCATAAACATGGAAAATGGTGTCCCTGTAGTCACCAAGCTCGGTAAAGAATCCATTTTTATTGAACAGGTTTCAAAAAAACAGTATCGGGCCAGAGTGGCTTTCCCTAATGTGAAAGTTGGTTCAGTCATTGATGTGGAGTTTTATTATACTGGGTTACCCACTCTCTGGAGGTTTCAGGAAACGATTCCTGTGCGTTGGAGTGAGTTGATTATTGAAGACAATCAGTACTTGTCTTTTCGAAAGAATCCTGTTGGATTTATTCCTTTTTATGTTTCTACTGATAGTCGTTGGGTTACCAAAGATGTTCCAGCTTTCAAATCCGAACCGTTTATCAATAATTATGAAAATTATATGTCTAGATTTGATATAGAAATATCTTCTATACATATACCTGGTGAACTTTATAAAGACTATGCCACTACCTGGGAAGCTGTTGCCGAAGCGCTAAATAAAGAATCAAATTTTGGGCAAGAACTATACACCCTCCAATTATATTTGAACGGACTTGCCCATCAAATTAAAGAGGCTACAAGCATTCCTGAGGAGCGTTTGTTCAGAGCCTATAACGAAATAAAGAAAATAAAATGGAATAAAACCGAATCAATTTGGATTTCGCAAAGTGGTCTGAATCATTCATTCAATAAAAAAATTGGCAATGCTTCGGAAGTCAATCTTAATCTAGTGTTGTTGCTTCGTAAGTTGGATATTAGTGCTAATCCATTGGTTTTGAGTACGCGATCAAATGGTGTTTTACCGCAATTCTCTGTAAGTTTTGATAAATTGAATTATGTTGCTGCACATGCTGTAATAGGGGATAAGACGTATCTTTTAGATGCTACTGAAGAGAATTTGCCCGTAGGATTATTGCCCGAACGTGCTTTGAATGGGAGAGGAATGGTGGTGATGAAAGAGGGTTTTAATTGGGTAGATTTAAATCCTGTAAAAAAAGAAAAAACGGCATCCTTCTTTAAGTTAAAACTCTCAGCAGATGGTACAATGAAGGGTGATTGGACAAAAATGTGTAGCGATTATGCAGCTTTAGATCTTAGAAACCACTATAAAACATTCAACAGTCAGGATGATTATTTAAAATCAATTGAAAGCAAATATATAGGACTTTCTGTTGATAAATATACAGTTTCCGATTTAGATAGTTTACAAAATCCGGTAAAAGAGGATTTTACAGTAGTATGGAAAAATAGAGCTACAAAAACGAACAATCAATTATTTGTGAACCCTATATTAATGGATAAATGGACTGAAAACCCATTTAAACTGGAACAGCGGATCTATCCGGTTGATTTTACTACTGCGATTGAAAAATCCCTAATCGTTTATTTAGAACTGCCCGAAGGATATGTAGTAGAGCAATTGCCTAAGAATATAAAGATGGCTTTGCCCGAAAATTCAGCAAGTTTTCAAATGCAAACGGCATTATTGGAGAATGGCGTTCAAATGATTTTTAAATTTAATATAAATAAACCGATATTTTATGTAACCGAATATCCCGATTTAAAGGTTTATTTTGATGAGTTGGTAAAAAAACAATCAGAGATGTTGATTCTCAAAAAAATATAAGCAAATGTTTAAAAGAATTTTTTGTAGTCAAATTTTGCTATCACTTTGCATTCTAATATCTGCTAAAGAGTTAATGTATCCGGTGAGTGAAATTCCCGCTGCATTGCTGCAAAATGCGCACACAGTTATGCGTGTATATAAACAGGAGGTAGAGATTAAATCCGAGAAATCGGCTATTGTATCAGTAACCGAAGTGCGTACTATCCTGAATAAAAATGGGGAGGATAATGCCTATTTTAGACGAGCATATAATCCAATGGTAAAATTATCTAATATTAAAGGTAAAGTTTACAATGAATTAGGTAAGCAAATAAAATCTTTAGGTGGAGATGATATTATTGATCATAGTGCAATAAGTGGATTTTCTTTATATGATGATAATCGGATTAAATTCATAGATCCTAAGAATCTGACATATCCATTTACTGTTGAATATACTTATACTATTGATCTTAATCAAACTTTGTCTTTGCCTGCCTGGGATCATGATACGGAAAATACATCATACGAGAATTCTATATTTATTGTGAAAACCCCTGTGGGATATTCATTTCGTTACAGAGAGTACAACTTGCCAAAGGGGGTTGTGAAGACAATTCAAGATAATAGGGATGTCTACACATGGACAATTACTAATCTAGCTGCTCGTATTGAAGAACCAATGACAACCAAATCTTTACCGACTTATCCTTTGGTTCGTTTGGCACCTAATAGATTTGAAGTAGGAGAAACTAAAGGTTCTTCTGAATCATGGAAGGATTTAGGTGTGTGGGTAACTACTTTAATTGATAAGAAAGATGTTTTATCTGATGCAACTAAGCTCAAAATGAAAGAAATAACTTCTTCTTGTAAAAATGATTTTGAAAAAGTAAAAGTCATTTATGAATATATGCAACAAAAAACGCGTTATGTAAGTATCCAGGTTGGAATTGGGGGGTGGCAACCCTTTGATGCAGAGACTGTAGAAAAAACGTCATATGGCGATTGTAAGGCACTGTCTAACTATACTAAGGCTTTGTTGTCCTCAGTGGGGGTCAAGTCGTATTATACTATTGTTAGTGCAGGAAGTTCAGAAGATAATACAGAAACAGATTTTCCATCAGATCAATTTAATCATGTTATGGTTTGCATTCCGATCGACAAGGATACGGTTTGGTTGGAGTGTACCAGTCAACGTATGCCTTGTGGTTTTAATGGAGATTTTACGGACGACAGAGATGTGCTGATAGTTGATGGTGAAAACAGTAAATTGGTACATACCCGAATATATCCGGCAACTGAAAATTGTATTAATAGAAATACTAAGGTTGATCTGGCTGATATTGAGTCAGGAGCTGCAAATGCATCGACAAAGTATATAGGATTGTGCTATGATGACATGATGTCTACTTATTATGCGGATGATGCAGACAAGCTAAAAAAAATTACACAAAGTATAGAACTCCCATCATTCTCACTTACAAAGTTTTCACTGGTTGAAAATCGAAGTAAAACACCTTTGCTAGATGAGCATTTGGATCTCACTTTTACTAATTATATAAAGAAAATGGGTGATGTTGCTTTATTGCCGTTGAACTTTATGAATAGATTAAGTTCTATTCCAGATAAAGTGAGGAATCGTAAGACCGACATGTGTATTCGTCGTTCCTATATGGAAAATGACACCGTCACTTATCGATTGCCCAAGGGGTATCAGGTCACAGACTTGCCTCAAAAGACGGAATTTGGAAGTAAATTTGGCAAATATGTTTCACTGTCAACTCAGAGTGGAAGTGAAATTACCTACATTCGTCATTTTGAATTGACAAAAGGAACTTTCCCTGCGCAGGATTATGCAGATTTTAGAGATTTTCTGGAACAAATTTCAACGGCTGATGAAGTAGTCGCAAGTTTGAAGAAGATATAAATTTTTAAAATAAATCGCCCCGTTTTAGTGCCATTAATACACTAAATGGGGCGAGCTATATCGCAAAAGGTGAGAGGTATAATTTCTCTCCAAAAACTTACAAGTTGCATTCTCCCTATTTTGATTTAGGTTTTGAGGACAAACGCCTTATGGGTTTCACTATCACCATACTTGAATATACCGCTCTCTCCTTTTGCTTATAAAATGCAAAATTTGGCTTGAGTGTTTTTTTTGTGTAATACTGGAAAGATATTGCTTTTCATTTGTACGGCTAAATTAGAAAATACGTCCAGTCTGTCCAAATTTGGGGCGAAAATACTTTGGACATCTTAAAAAATAATCATTTGAAAATCAATGGTGTATATTCGTTAAGACGATTATTTTTGGACATCGGAGTTGTCCTTAAAAAAATTCACTTAAATTGACGAGAATCTCTACAATGAATAAATATAATTAGGCAGTATTAAGATTTATTTTGAAACAATGTCTTTTAGAAACGCATCTAAATCTTTTCCACTTTTTAAATCTAATTTTTGAGCAATCCGTTGTTTCATTTTATATAAACCTTCGGTAGTCGTTTCCAATAAAAAAACTCTATCAGCAGTTGGAATATTTAGAAGATGCAAGCAACACCAACTAATTTCTTTACTTGTTAAGGTAGGATGATTTGCATGAATTTTGTCCACAATGTTGTTGAATGCATGATTCATTTCATAAGTAAATATTTTCCAGTCATTTATGTGTAGGCTGTTGTTGTATACTTCTTTGTCTAGCTTTATTCTATCATTTGGCAATGCATTTTTGCGTATGACAGCATGAATTGCTTTGGAATCCTCAATTTTTTTACTTATGCTTTGACTAACAAATATTTGTTTGCTATTGAGTTCTATTTTGTAACCCTCAAGCTCTTGCTTCCTGATTTTGTTACGTTTGTAAAAGTAATATGAAATTATACCTCCAAGCAAAGTCACCACTACTAATAGTAAAATAGTTATTATTAAACTATGTTTCGCGCTACTAGTCTCAACAGAATTTGTATGCAAATCTTCAATAACAGATGCCTTTGTTTGGGATTCAATAGTTCGTACCGAGTCTGTATAATCTTGGTACTTGCTCATATATTTACCCATGAGCTTTATATTTCCTTTCAAGTAGGTGGTATTTACCAGTATTCGGTAGCAACCGCATCTGGTGAAAAAGCTGGCAGGATATTTTAAGGACTCTTTTGTATACACCTCTGCAGAATCGTTTTGGTTTTTATCTATGTATGCATCTGCCAATGAGTAATTCCGAACGGCATAATCTGTTCCTTTTGCAGGATATTGCAAACTCTTTCTCAAAAAGTGTATTGCAGAATCGGGTTGGTTCGAAATCATGTAAATGTTTCCTATTTCTTGATATGCAACGCCAAGCAATATTGAATCATTGGTTTGAGAAATAACTTTGTGGCAATATTTAAGTGCTGTTTTAAATTCCTTAGTCCATCTGTATGTTACTCCAATGTCTAACATTGAATAATAGACTGCGCTTCTTTTATGTGCTTTTGAAAAATATCTAGCGGCTAGTTGGTATTTTTCTCTAGCTTCCTTGTGCTGTTGCTGTAATGAACAAATTTTACCCATGTCTAAATAAACTTCACCAAGAATGTTGTAATCAGTTTCATCTTTTAGGTTGTCTAGTGCTTTTAAATATTCCGAGGTAGCCTGTTCATATTTGTTTTTATCCAGATATCTTCGCCCTTTGTACAGATAGCAACTACCAAGTTGAATTTTATCATCTTGCCTTATGTAGTAATCTATTGAGAAGTCTAGTAGTGAATCGGGTTGCATTGGCATATAATTCTTATCCAGAGCCTGAAAGAAGAGTATGCCGTATAAGGCTCGGTTTGCATCAGAATTGTATTTTTCGGGTGGTAATTTCTGCAGGATGTGTAATGCAGAATCGGGGTGGTCTTCCATTATTTGCTCTACTGTTTTTAGCTCGCTAGGAGTGTCAGAACAATTCGTAAGGCTAACAGTAAATAGGGCTGCAATTATAATATATAGTGCAATAAGTCTCATAATAAGCAATTTGAAGCCACAGTGTCAAACAATCTGATACTGTCTCTTTTTGCAAATTTACAAAATATAATTTACAATAGCTATGTAGACAAATTAGATTTTAGTTGATGCTCTCTTTTTGAGGAATGAATTGAGTTCTTTTGTACTAAATAAATTCAATTTTTGTGCAATTCGCTGCTTTAGTTTGTACAATCCTCCTGTGGTGGTTCTCAATAAAAGGATTCTATCTGCATTTGATATATCCAGAAGGTGTAGGCAACACCAACTAATTTCTTTACGACTTAAAGTTGGATATTCTGTTTGCAGTTTGTCTATAATATTATTGAAAGTTTGATTCATCTCACTTGAAAATTCATCCCAATTGTCCAGATGTAACACATTATTATATAATTCTTTGTCAAGCTTAATTCTGTCACTTGGTAATGTATTTCTACGGTTGTTAGCCTGAATTGACTTCAATTCTTCAATTTTATTACTTATGCTCTGATTAAGGAATACTTGTTTGTTATTTAATTCCTGTTTGTAGTCTTTAATTTCTTGTTTCCGAAGTTTATTGCGATAGTAGAAGTATATTCCTATACTCACACTTAGTAAAATGGTGATAATGAGTATTAAAATGAATGTTGTTAGATTCCGTTTTGCAGCCGTGGACTCTGCTTTGCTATTGTGTTGATGCTCAATTACTGTTGCTTTAGTTTGAGAATCAATAACGCGTACAGAATCGGTATATTCCTGATATTTGCTCATGTATTTGTTCATGAGCTTTGTGTCTCCTGTATTATAAGCTGTGTTTGCAATTATGCGACACCCTTCCCTGCATAGAGATATGTTCCCGGCTGCACACTTCAATGATTTTATTGCGTAAATGGTTGCTGAATCATATCGGTCAATGTCGAAAAATACATTCGCTAATGAAATGTATTTGAGAGGAAGGTTATTTCCTCTTGATGGATATGTCAACGATTTTCTGTAATAGTATAATGCTGAGTCAAATTGTTTATCGTTGTAGTATGAAACTCCAATCTCGTTTAAAGCTATTCCAATTGTAAACGAGTCATTACTTAAAGAATATACTTTTTTAAAGTATGATCTCGCAGTGATGTGTTTATTTTCAGCCAAATAGGTAAGTCCGATAGTTATGAGTGTGTTATATACAAAATCGGTTCTCCCGGCTTTGATGTAGAATGAGGCTGCTAATTGATCTTTCTTTCGGACCTCTTTATATTCTCTTTGAATATAGCTTATTGCTGCTAAGTCTTCATAAATTTTACCTAAGAGTAGATGATCAGAATTTGTATCACAGTTATCTATTGATTTGTAAAATTCGATGGATGCTTTCTCATACTCCGTTTCATACTTGAGTTTCCTTCCCTTGTAAAAGTATGCCACTGCAAGGTGTGGTTTATCCTCTTGCTTCAGATAATAGTCTATTGAAAAATCTATCAGTGAATCGGGTTGCAAGGACATATAATTCTTATCCAAGGCTTGAAAGAGGAGTATGCCGTACAAAGCCTTATTGGCATTAGAACTGTATTTTTCAGGACGTAGCTTTTGCAGAATATGTAATGCGGAATCGGGGTGTGCTTCCATTACTTGTTCTGCAATTTTTAGCTCATTGGGAGTGAATGAGCAACTTGCGAATGAAAGACATATAATTAGAGAAAAGAAACGAACTGAAGTAATCATAATTTTGTATTTGCATATGGCAACTCCGGTTTCTTAATGTAAATTAAGAAAATCGGAAGTTTGCCTTAATGCAAAAATACAAAAATTATTAATGAAAACAACAAAGCTATTAAAACAGATAAATCGTAAAGTTGTTAGCGGCTTTATATTGAGCTGGGCTTGCTGCTTTGTTACGCTTTACAGAGCCATGCTCTAAAAGCTAAACCGCATGCTGGAATATCATTTTTTTGGTTGTGCCCTATCGGTTTAAAGCTTTCGTAACTCTGAGTTGATTGTTCAGTTGTTTTCTCGTTTTGTGGAGCAGCTTTTTCTCCAACTATTTCAACTGTAGTTTCAAACATGCCTTGTCTAAGTTCGTTGCTAGGAATGATTGATACATTAACCGAATTTACGTTTGGATTCCACGTTTTGTTATAAAGTTGTCCTTTGATAATTGGATACATAGATACCAAGCCTGTATCTACTTTGTTTCCACTAAAAACAAGATCAGATGTTTTCTTGTTGAAAGTAGTAATAACCTTTGTAGCAAAACTGCGGTCAATTTCAAGACCTTCCTTTATCATTTCATCAATAATGTCCGACAAATAAAAATTTTTGTTTATAGTAACTTCTGCACTATATTCGCTCGTGTTGTATGACTGATTGTTTTTAGTCAGCCAGGCTTTTAATATTTTTATCATACCCTAAGTGTTTTGAAAGTTTCTATTTGTTAATTGTCGTTATCTTGACAACGAGGCGGCATGCAAACTCCGCCTCGTTTTAATTTTATTCTATAATTCGAACTCACCTACTAAGTTGGTTGAACCATAGCTAATTTTTAGAGTGTAAACTCCACCATCCAAATTTTGTGTGTCGATAGCCGCATCTAAAGTCGAATAAGTGTTTACTGCTTCTTGATAAACCACATCGCCATTTTCATTTTCTAGCGTTACCTGTGCTACGCCTGCAGGATACAAGAAGTTTAATGTAATGTTAGTTTCGTTTTGTGTAACATCTAGGGCGATACTAACTGGTGCTCTTTGATAAGTTCCTTTTGTTGCATTTGGATCCATATCTGGCTTTAACGGTACATTGCCTGACATAATAGTCTGAAATGGTAAGGAACAAAGTAGTAGCATAAGAATGCTAAAAAGGGGTAAGTTTAATTTTTTCATACAAATTGAGTTTTTTTGTAAAGTGATACCTGTGGTTTTGTAAATGTAAAAGGGTGTTCTTTCAAGGTGCTAAGTTATACATAGCATACAATAGTTCCAAATATTTGGACGAAATAAAGTAGGACAAGATATTTTGTATTTATCATATTTACAGACAGATACGACTGGACAAGCGAAAAAAATCAGGACAAGAGGAAATTGGATAAAAATAGGGGTAGAAAAATAGAGGGGGTGAAGAAGGAAAATTGAAAATACTAGATGAGAAAATATTATTTGGATACCGATCTTTCTTTAAGCAGCTGATTTAATTCAAGTGTGGTTTTGAGCTTCATTTTTTGAGCAAGGCGTTGTTTTAGTTTGTATAAACTTTCAGGCTTGCAGTCCAATACCAGGGCCATATCGCCGCTATGAATATTAAGTAAGTAGAGGCAGCACCAGGTTATTTCTTTGTGTGTAATATCCGGGTAGGTTTTCTCCAGAAAACTTACAGTGTTGTTGAAAGTGCGGTTCATACTTTCGCTAAAAACTTTCCAGTCGTTTAGGTGCAGACAAACATTGTACACTTCTTTATCCATAGCCTCGCGTTTAGCAAGAGGAGATCTTCGATATTCCTCCATATGTAGTGACTTCGATTCTTCGATTTTTTGGATAAAATTATTTTTTAAATTCAGTTGCTTCTCTGTTAATTGCAATTCAGCTTCTACTAATTGTTTTTCTTTTCCTTTGTTTCGTTGTCTAAGGCGAAATAGAATAAATAGGCTAATTGAAATAATAAAGGGTAATGTCCATCCCAGTATTACAAGGTAGTTTTTCGTTTTATGTGCAATTTGAGTCGTGTCGTGAATGTTTTCGAGAATGGTCGTCTTTGTTTGCGATTCTATTTTTTGTACTGAGTCTGTACAGGATTGAAAATTAGTCATGTATGTCGCCATCGACTTGAAATCGCCTTTAGTAAATGCAGTATTAGCTAGAAGTCTGTAGCACTCACGCTTTGTGTAAGCATTCGATGGATATTTTAGAGCTAGATTTGCGTAGTTATATACAGAATCATATTGTTTAGTGTTGAAATATAAATCTGCCAAGGCTAAACATCTCGCTGAAAAATTAAAGCCAATATAAGGGTACTTAATGCTTTTTTGAAGATAGTACTTTGCGGAATCATACTGTTTTTCGGCATGATAGTTAATCCCAATCTCTTTTAATGCTGACCCCTGTAATAAAGAATCTTTGCTGGAATTTAGGGCTTTAGTAAAATATTTTTTAGCCGTTTTATAGTCACTTATTGCACGATATGTTTGTCCAATGTCTAGTAGTTTGTAGCTAGCATCGACAATTTTATTGGCTTTTTTAAAGCTTTCTGCTGCAAGTAGGTATTTGTTTTGGGCTTTTTTATATTCTCTTTGAATAAAGCAAATGTCACCCATATCCCCATAAATTTTACCTAGTAGTTCGTAATTTTTTTTATCTTGACAATTATCTAATGCTTTTAGATACAATTCTGTAGCTTCATCATAATGTTGAGCGTTATTATACATACGCCCTTTGTAAAAATAACATCTAGCTAAACGATCTTTGTCATTTTCACCTTGGTAATATTCTAATGAGAAGTTGATAACTGAGTCAGGTTTGAGTGGTAATTTGTTTTTGTTTAACGCTTCGAAGAGTAGAAGACCGTAAAGAGCTTGGTCGGCACTGGATAATGTTTGATTGGGTTTAATTTGTTGCAAAAGATGCAGTGCAGAATCGGGTGCAATTTCCATTAATTGCTCAGCAGTTTTCATTTTGTTGGGAAGCAATGAGCAACCTACAAGAAGTAGAAAGATGTATGGAATATATATGCGATATTTGAACTGCATAGCCGAGTATTGTAGTGTTAATGGGGATTCCCGCATGTATTTAAATACAAAACTACAAATTAAATTTCATTCTAAATCGATATTTTCGACTTTATAACTTTGATTCAGAGTTAAAATTAGTTTGAAATGTTTTGTATTTTCGAACGACAAATTGAATAATCTTTATATTTACTAAAATGTATTTTATTTAGGCCACTGCTAGCGTAAAAATACTTACTTTTATTCCCTCTACTTCGATTAGTGCACGAACGCAAGCTTCAAGAGTTGAACCCGTAGTAAGCACATCATCAATTAGTAAAACATGTTTACCCGTTAAAATATTTTGGTTTTGTAATATAAAAAGACCTTCGGTATTTTCGTATCGTTCGTAAACTGTCTTTTTTGTTTGAGTAGTGTTCTCACGTATGCGAATCAGGTTTGTTGTGTCAATAGGCTTTTCAAGTATTTTTGCCAATCCTTTTCCTATACATTCACTCTGGTTATAACCCCTGGATTTGTACCTTTTTGGATGGAGTGGTACTGGTATGATGACATCAATTGAAGTGAAATCAACTGAATCCAATAATTCTACTGCTGCATATTTTCCAAGTAATTCACCTATATCTTGATTGTTTCTGTATTTTAAACTGTGTAATATTTTCTGAAAAGGGGATCCTTTATAAAAATAGAAAAAGGCAGTGCCTCTTTGAATAGGCACTTTACCCCAGAATCGTCTCTCAATTGGGTTGTTACTAACGAGATGGTAGTTTGTTTTCGGAATACAGTGTAAGCAGCTAATGCATAGTTGTTGCTCTTGTTTCTGTAGGTTTTCTCCACATACAATGCATAGTTTTGGAAACATTAGGTTTAAAAAATCTGTTAGCGCTGATTTCATAATCCAACTATATTAATGAAATAATGTAATTGCATTCCAAGCCTTGGGGACAAAGATTAATAACCCTACTATTACAGAGATAATGGCGCATATTAGTACTGCGCCGGCAGCGATATCTTTAGCTTTCCCTGCCAGTGGGTGATGGTTTGGAGAAACTAAATCCACAATGTTTTCAATAGCTGTATTTGCCATCTCCATTCCAAATACCAGTCCAATGCAAAGCAAGCAACATATCCATTCGATTGTACTTATTTTAAATGTAAATCCACATATTAGAACTAATATTGCAATGCATATATGAATTTTCATGTTAGCTTCAGTTCCAAATACGATGCGGATTCCTCGTCCGGCGTATCCAAAACTTTGCACTCTTTTTTTCAATATTCTCATTTTGTGTTGATTTGCTTGCAAATTAAGCTAAAAACTTTCAAATTGCTCTCTTTTTTTTTTGAAAAAGTCCGAAAAACATTTTGTTTGTCGGACTTTTGAATTTATTTGGTGTTTAGTTGTGACTAAACCTTTACACGTTCAATATATGAACCGTTACGAGTATCTACTTTAATCGTTTCGCCATCGTTAATAAATAATGGAACGCGAACAGTTGCTCCAGTTTCAACTGTTGCCGGTTTTGTAGCGTTGGTTGCAGTATCACCTTTCAATCCAGGTTCTGTGTAGGTAATTTTTAGAGCAACCTGAACCGGAAGATCAACATAAAGAATTGTTTCAGATTGTGCGTGAGTTACGACCTCGCAAATCATACCTTCTTTCAAGAAATCAACACCATTGATAATGTCTTTGTTTACAGATACTTGTTCGTAATCTTCGTTGTTCATGAAGTTGTAACCCGCTTCATCTTGATAAAGATATTGATAATCGCGTCGTTCGATACGCACTTCTTCTATGCGAATTCCAGAGTTAAATGTTCTGTCAAGTGTACGCCCTGTAACAACGTTTTTCATTTTTGTACGAACAAAAGCTGGTCCTTTTCCCGGTTTAACGTGAAGAAATTCTGTGATAAAATAGTATTGGCCATCAATGTCCAAACACATTCCGTTTTTAATATCTGCTGTAGTAGCCATATATTTAATTTATAATTAATAATGCATAATTTATAATTGAAATATAAGCAACCTAGCGATTTTATATCAATTATTATTTTTTCGATTACAAAAGTACAATTTTTATTTTGAATGCCAAAATGAGCAGAAAATCAGTGCGTTATAATAAAAGCCACTGTGTTATGGACAGCGGCTTTTATCGACATTTTTTAGTACTATTGTTTTTTTTGTTGTTATTTATCGTTACGTTTTTGCACGTTGTAATAAATTTTCATTTGGTTGCCCAATATTTTTGTAAATCCTTTCACATCGTCGGCACTCCAGGCGCGGTTTATCTCGCCATATTCGCCAAAGTCAGTTTTCATTAAATCGAAGGTGCTTTCCACACCCACCAATGTGTAATTATAGGGACGAAGTTTTACTATAACCGTTCCCGTCACGTTCTGTTGTGAGCTTTGTAGGAATTGTTCAATGTCACGCATAACAGGTTCAAGATATTGTGCTTCATGAAGAAACATGCCATACCAATTGCCCAATTGGTCTTTCCAATACTGCTGCCACTTGGTAAGTGTATGCTTTTCAAGCATCTTATGAGCATTGATAATTAACAAAGGAGCAGCAGCTTCAAATCCAACTCGTCCTTTTATGCCAATAATTGTGTCGCCAATGTGCATATCACGACCAATTCCATATTTATTGGCTATTTCTTCAAGTTGGTTGATTAATAAGACTTTGTTTTCATTTGTGTTTTCGTTCACCGAGCAGATTTCGCCATTTTCAAAACCAATAGTGACTGTTTCTTCACCTTGTTTTTCTACTTGGCTTGGGTACGCTTCTTCAGGTAAGGTTTGTTCTGATTTCAATGTTTCTTTTCCGCCAATACTTGTTCCCCACAAACCTTTGTTGATTGAGTACTCCATTTTTTTGAAATCTGCTTCAAAACCATGGTCTCTTAAATAGTTGATTTCATATTCGCGGGTTAAAACCATGTCGCGGGTGGGAGTGAGGACTTTAATTTCGGGAGCGATTACATCGAATGTAAGGTCGAAACGAACTTGGTCGTTTCCGGCGCCCGTACTGCCATGGGCTACATATTCAGCTCCAATTTCTTTGGCGTAATTGATAATAGCAATAGCTTGAAAAATACGTTCTGAACTTACCGAGATGGGGTAGGTGCCATTACGGAGCACATTGCCAAAAACCATATATTTGATGCTTTTATCATAGTACTCTTGCGTAACATCTAATGTTACATGGCTTACGGCTCCTAAACGGTATGCTTTATCTTCAATAACTTTCAGTTCCTCAGCGCTAAATCCACCAGTGTTTGCAACTGCAGTGTGTACTTCATATCCTTTTTCCTGTGACAGATACATGGCGCAAAACGAAGTGTCTAGTCCTCCGCTAAATGCTAATAATACTTTTTCTTTCATGTTGTTTATGTCTTCGGCCAACAGACTCAATCATCGGTCGTTGTTTACTAATTATGGTTTTATTTTTCGATGTCTTTTGCGGGGTCGAAAAGCATACCTGTACACAGGCAATGTTTACGACTGGTACGTTGCAAAATATCATAGTTCACGCAACTTTGGCAACCTTTCCAAAAAGCTTCGTCGTCAGTGAGTTCAGAGAATGTAACAGGTTTGTATCCTAGCTCTGAGTTAATTTTCATTACTGCTAAGCCAGTTGTTAGCCCGAAAATTTTAGCATCCGGATAGCGTTGCCTTGATAGTTCAAATGCTTTACGTTTAATACGTTTTGCTAAACCATGTCCACGGAATTTGTCTACAACTATTAAGCCCGAATTGGCAACAAATTTCTTGTTTCCCCAAGATTCGATGTAACAAAATCCTGCGAATTCAGTTCCTGCCAAGGCAATAATAGCCTTTCCTTCTTTCATTTTTTGCACGATATATTCGGGAGAACGTCTCGCAATTCCTGTACCGCGAACTTTGGCTGCGTCAGCTATGGTGGTCAAAATTGTATCAACATATTCTAAAAAACGCTCATCAGCTACTTGTACCGTGATCTCGTCAACGGTAATATTTGTGTCCATATTCAATAATGAATGAGTTCTATTTACTTTGGAAGTATTCGTTCCAACGTATTTCACTTACTTTAATAAATTCTCTAAGTCATTTTTCAATGGCTTTTCTCAATGTAAAATAGTTCTCGCTATTTTTTCTTCTACTCTTTTTCAGAAAAGGTGATATTGAGCATTCCTAGAATATCCTCTCGTGATACACCTTCACGTGGAATTACCAATATTGTATCATCGCCTGCGATTGTGCCAAGTACCTCATCGTTCGCCTTGTTATCAATATCCCAGGCAATAGCGCTTGCGTAGCCGGGTTTTGTTTTGACAACAGCTAATTGTCCGGAAAATTCAATACTTCGAACCGCCCCGTGAGACTGTAGAGTGTTGAATGTTCCTTCAATAGGAATAGGTTTGTTTACCGGAGGTAAAATATACTTGTACGCTCCATTAGACAATGGAGTTTTCGCCACCTTCAGTAATTTTAAATCGCGAGACAAAGTAGCTTGTGTTACTTCACATTGTTTGTCCATAAGAATTTTCAGTAATTCTTCCTGACTCCCAACTACACTCGATCTTAGTATTTCTGAAATAATCTGTAAACGGTTTCGCTTATTCTTCATAAATGTATAATTATTTAGATTTTGGGCAAAAGTAATACAAATATTGTATAAGTCAATACATTTAGCTATAATTATTCATTCGATTTGGATTATTCTTTGTTTTTGTAATTAATATACGTTTGTTATGCAGAAAAGAATGCATTTTAAACGTATGTTTTTGGTATATCTCTGAATTTCTTATGCAAAAATACAAATAAATGATCAATTGAACTTGGATGTTATTGTATATTTGACAATATATTTTTCTTGTTTCATATGAGGGATTTTTAAGGATAAAAATAATAAATTCATACTTTCTTGTTTCTGTTTGTAACAAAATGGTACTCAAAAAAACGGGATGAAATTTGAAATGTTATAAAATGTTGTATAATGCCAATTTATTGTCTATGACTAACAGTTGTGTATACTTCTAAATATCATTTTTTAGTAGATCTAAACTGCAAAGGACCTTGTTTGTCCAATAAAGTGTAAGGAAAAAATAGGAAAAGACAGCCGTTGTGTCTTTTCCTATTAGATATATACGTATTGAAAAATTGAATAATTAGTTCTGCTCGCCCACGTCCATGTTTATTTCTCCTGTACCTGTTTTTTTCTTCATGTCTGTCTGTTTTGGTTTTATGTTGCCAAAATTATAGCTTGCAGATATGCCAATCATACGTCGATGAAAGTATGATTCTGCGATTTGGTAGAATCCGTTACCATATGTAACAGTTTTTTCTTTGTTGAAATTGAATATATCCATAGCCATCACATTCACACTTAATTTTCTATTGAAAAATGTTTTGCGTAGCCCAAGATCAATTTTGTATTCTGCGCTTTCTTTGCCTTGTGCAATAAGAGTTGGCGAAGAGTATTCTCCCGTAATTTGTCCAGACATAGTTTTGCTAAGCATAAGGTTAGCGATCATGTTAGCACTCCATGAAAATGTACTTTGACCGGGAATGGTGGTTGAAATTGCATTATTGTATGGATTTACGTAAACTGATGAATTTATCTTGCTATAATATAAATTTGCTGAAGATGTGAGGCTTAAAATGGTGAATAGTTGATTTTTTGCTACAACTTCTAATCCTGAATTTTGCCTTTTAGCAATGTTCATATATGTATTTTCCATTGTTCCTGCATTAAAGAAACGTACATTTTCAATTACATTGTCGGTTATACGATAATATGCTGAAGCTGAAAGTGAGTGATTTGACCATGATTTTAAATAATTAAGTTCCAAAGCTGACGAATACTCAGGTAATAAGTTTGGATTACCATATGATATGCTCGTAGAATCTGAATAGTCTCGGAATGGGCTAATCTGTCGACCGCGAGGACGATTAACCCTGCGCGTATAATTCAGTTGAATTTCATCTGACTTAGAGAGTGTATACGATAAATACATGCTTGGGAATAACTGAAGTGTTGGTTTTGGATCAATTGTTTGTGCATCAATTACCGTAGTGTTTGTGAATTTTTTATCAAGATATTCTGCGCGTAAGCCTCCTTGGACACTAAATTTATTAAGAAATCTGTCTCCGTAGGTTACATACGCAGCATGTATCATTTCATTATAATCGAACTTGTCTTGATATTCAGGTAAGCTTACATTTGTTAGTGTGTAGTAGCCTGATGCATCGCTTAGTCTATCGCTCACTGTACTTTGCCAGCCAGCTTCAAAGCGACTAGTTTCTGTGAACTTATTTGTATAGTCAGTTTTAAATACAAATTCTTTATTGTTGTTGTCTGAACTTTGTATTTTGTCATTTAGAGGTGCTGGAAGATCGGTTTGTTGGTAGCGATTGTCACCTCCACGATTGTGTGCAGAATACGACAGACTTGTTAATAAGTTATTATTTCCTTTGCTGTCAAAGTCGTGTCGAAAATCTAAATTTACATTTATGCTGGGACGAGTTCCTGTTCCTGTATTTGTTTGAGTGTAATTTCTGATAAGTTGGTTGTTGATTAAGTCTGTTTTTAGGTAGTTTAATGTGGTATTTGAATTTCCACTTCCTGCCATTCCGAATCCTCCAACGCTTATTGTGTTTTTATCGTTTAAATGATAATCAATACCTGTACGTACAAAAAGTCCTGAGAAAGAATTAATCGTAACATTATTTTGAGTCAATATAGTGTCAGCCAGTGATGGGGTTGCATTGTTGTAGCGCGTATTGTTTCCGCCCCCTTTAAAATTCATGGCACGATATCCAATGTTTAGATAAGCATCTATTTTACCGCTGTTGTAATTAATGTTGGTTCCGAATGACTTGCCCATTTTGCCACCGGTTGGATACATTAATCCTGCTGAAACGCTTCCATAATATCCTGCTTTGCGGTTCTTCTTCATTACCAGATTGATAATTCCCGCTGTTCCTTCCGGATTGAATTTGGCGGATGGGTTGGTCATTATTTCAATTGACTCAATACTTTCGGCCGGCATTTGCTGTAAAACTTGAGCACGGTTGTCGGCTGTAAGTCCTGATGGTTTTCCGTTTATCCACACTTCTACGTTGGCATCTTTTCGTAGTGAAACATTTCCTTCATTGTCGACTTTTACTGATGGTATATTTTTTAAAACATCGGAGGCTGACCCTCCAGCAGCTGAAATATTTTTATCTACACTAAATACCTTTTTATCAATATCGAATCGCATTTGGGATCCTTGACCAATTACTTCAACAGCTGCAAGGTTCTTTGAGCTCCCTTCTAGTTGTATTGTTCCTAGATTTAATGAATTTTCAGCAACTAATAATTCTTGATTGCGGGTGTTATAGCCGACATAGCTTATGCGGAGGGAGTATTTCCCGTTATTTACTGTTGGTAATGTAAAATTGCCACTAGCATTGGATACAACACTTGCTACCGGAATACTATTCCCCGGTTTAAATACTGTAACATTTACGAAATCTAGCGGAGATTGAGTGTTGGCATCTATGACTTTGCCTTTTACACTTACGGCTGATAATGCAGGTAAGGATATGAAAAGGAGAAGGGCGAAATAAAGATTTTTTTTCATGAAGTTATATTGACTTTTGTCTAATGTGTTGTGCTCGTTAGCAACGTACATTTGACTTTCAAAGTTACTGTAGGTTTAATCAGTTTTGGAATTTTGACAAAAAAAAGGCATTTGAAACAAATGCCTTTTTTCTTATGAATTATTTCAATCAAAAGTTGGGAAGTAAGTATTTTTCACGTGATTTGAAGATGTTGCTTACTTTATTTACTTCAAGGAAAGTAGTTCCAAGTCCCATACCATAGCTTCCGCTCAAGTAGCAAACTGAATCGTTTTCTGTGATCCAACCTTTTTGAATCAAATCTTTCAAGGCTGTTAGGAAATATTGTTGTACATTTTCGCCCTCAGGTTGATAAATTGGGAAAACGCCGTATGAAAGTGCCAATTGACGTACCATACGCTCGTGATAACAAATTGATAAAACAGGAGCAAAGCCACGGTATGCAGCTAGATAGCGGGTTGTACGTCCGGTATAAGTGTCTGTAATGATTGCTTTTGTTCCTAATTTTGTGCTTGTTTCAACTGCTGCATTAGATAGGAATGAAGTCAAGTCATTGGTGTCGATGTCAATTGGAATGTCGTTCTCAGCCATTTTTGTTTTTTCAGCTTCTTTGGCAATTGTAGCCATAGTGCGTACTGCTTCAACCGGATATTTACCATAAGCAGTTTCGCCACTTAGCATTAAAGCATCTGTGCGATAATAAATTGCGTTGGCAATGTCTGTAACCTCTGCACGTGTAGGACGTGGGTTTTTAATCATGGTGTGAAGCATTTGAGTAGCTACGATCACCGGTTTTTTAGCCTGAACACATTTGCGAATCAAACGACGTTGAATTCCAGGAATTTTTTCTTGAGCAACTTCAATACCCAAGTCACCACGGGCAATCATTACGCCGTAAGTATATTCAAGAATTTCATCGATATTATCAACACCTTCCTGATTTTCAATTTTAGAAATAATTTTAATATCGCTGTTGTGTTCGTCCAAGATTTTTTGAATTTCGATAACATCATGTTTGTTACGAACGAATGAGTGGGCAATAAAGTCAAGATCCATTTCAATAGCCAAAAGGATATTTGTACGGTCTTTTTCGGTAAGTGATGGTAGGTTGATACGTACACCTGGTATATTTACACTTTTGCGACTTCCCAAATTACCACTGTTTTGTACAGTACAAACTAAATAATCAGCTTCTTTAGAATCAACGCGCAAGTCAATTTCACCATCGTCAAAAAGAACACTGTCACCAATATTCAAATCGCGTACGAAATGAGGATAATTTACAGCAATACATTCTTTTGTCGAAAGAAGGTCTGGATTTCCAACAAGTTTAACGACATCGCCTGTTTCCAAATCAATAGAATCATTTTCTACTTTAGTGGTGCGAATCTCAGGACCTTTAGTGTCCATTAGGATAGCAATGTTTTTGCTTACCGCACGAGTGTTGTTAACGATTCTCTCGAATCCTTCACGTTGCAAGTGAGCTGAGTTCATACGAACTACGTTGATACCCTCGTTGTACAATTCACGAAGAAAATCTACTTCGCAACGAAGGTCACTAATCGTTGCGACAATTTTTGTTGACTTAGACATACAATCTTTTTTTTGTTATTATTCCACTCCTGCAAAGATGCATTGGAGTTAGAATGGTTTATAAAATAACTATTTAATACTTATTCAATTAAAATGTAAAATGGCATCAATACCTAAACGGTACGAGTCCATCCCGAATCCGACGATACAACCTTTGCAAACTTCGGATAAATAGGAGTGGTGGCGGTAAGCCTCTCGTTTAAATACATTTGAAATGTGAACTTCCAATACTGGTGCTGTGATTGACCTAATGGCATCGGCAATGGCAATGGAAGTATGTGTGTATGCTCCGGCGTTAAGCACAATTCCGTCATACGAAAAACCTACTTCGTGAAGTTTGTTTATTAGCTCGCCTTCAATGTTCGACTGAAAATAATCCAATTGCACATCGGGAAATTGGTTTTTTAGTTCTTGCAAATAGGCCTCGAAGGTTTGATTACCATACACTGTTGGCTCTCGTTTGCCTAGCAAGTTGAGGTTCGGTCCGTTGATAATCTGAATGCGTTTCATTGAATGTGTTTTTTTAATCTGTCCAAATTTCTAATGGTAATAAAAAGAATATATACCGAGGGAATTAAACAAACAAAATTGGCTAAAATCATTGGAATATCAGGAATAAGTACGCCGTACATAAACCAAAAGAAGATTCCCAATGTCATAATTATGTACATTCCAAGAGATATACTGCTTGTATCTCCGGTTTTAATAACCTTGTAAGCTTGCGGAAACTGAGCAATAGCGGTGCAAAAGCCTGCTAAATATCCCACAATCACAATATCGAACGTCATAATTATATTTTTTGCAAAAGTAGTAAAAAAATGTGATGGGTGAAATAGCTTTGCTGTTATTTTTAAGCACTTAACGCATTAAAATTGGTGTGCCAATTTCCTCTATGAGACTAATTGATATGCATAAGAATTATCAGTAAGAAATCATTGGTAAACAATATGCAGTAACCAAAAGTCAAATAGATATAATTGTTGTAATTTTACATCGAAATTATTTTTTGGTATAGGCGCTTAGACCGCCCTTATTTGTGACAATAAAATTCAAAGAACAACTCCGAAGGAGTTAAATGTGAATAACCCCCAGTAAGCTTGCGTAACTGGGGGATGCGAATAACCCAGCATCTACAACCCCGAAGTGGGTTGAACATCAATGTCATAATAACATTCAACCCGCTTCGGGGTTGTGTATCTGAGGGT
>Ga0209123_1000150_pt1 | contig 108177 bp, 114 predicted proteins | sample BarGraIncu00431A_FD_184500 | JGI IMG/M metagenome (GOLD analysis project Ga0209123, IMG submission 184500) | Arctic peat soil microbial communities from Barrow, Alaska, USA - Barrow Graham LP Incubations 004-31A (SPAdes) (version 2) | ecosystem: Environmental > Terrestrial > Soil > Wetlands >... | reverse complement strand
TAGAGGCATATCGCCACTTTGAGGTGATGAGATCCATTAAATATCCTAATAAACACCAGGTTATTAGTCCTACCCAATGTGGCCACGCCCGACTGGATAAATCGGTGGTTAAAGTGGCCGCAATGGACCCAATTGTAATTCCCAACATGTAATCAAATAAATTAAGCTGACTAATCTGCTCTTTGCCCATGACCCTCGTGAAAATAAGTAGCGAAAAAAAGCCTATAAAAGCTCTCACAATAACAACTAAACCCTCATCCATAACACGACGACACCTTCCATAATTCCCAATATTATAAGGCTATTATTTGAGTTTTGGGAATTCTTTATTCAGTGGAGTTAATGTCTAACGGAACCCATTAGCTTAATGGCCTGGGAGGTTCTTTTTGTGGTACGAGGTGAAGAGTATTACTGTGAAAAAGTTAAAAGGCCCAAGATAGAACAAGTTAGTTACCCTCCAGAAACCGAGTCCGTCAAAACGACTGGGAATTCAGAAAAAAGGCTTGACAATAAATGCCTACAAATGTAAGCTATAATCGTTAACTGGATTACTTATGTAGGCGGGTGAAAAAATGAAGAATACCCCACAAATATCGGATGCCGAATGGCGGGTCATGAAAGTTCTATGGAAAGAGTCTCCTCTCGGTTCCAGCGATGTCATTCATGAACTGAAGGGGACAACTGACTGGAAACCGAAAACGATTAAAACCTTGCTCAGCCGATTGGTCATCAAAAATGCCTTGTCTTATACAGTTGGAAGCCGTGGATATTTATATTATCCTTTAGTTCCTGAAAACGAATGTGCCAAAGAAGAAGCCAAGTCATTCTTAGGGCGTGTTTATAATGGCTCTCTCAATTTACTCGTTAAAAACTTTATTGAAAACAAAGAGCTATCGGCAGAAGAAATAGAAGAGCTTAAGAAACTCTTAGAAGATAAATAATCCGGACAGGGGTGATTTTATGGAATTAGAGTTAGTCTTCAACGGGGTTATTAAATCGTCAATGATGGCCAGTATTTTAGCTGTCCTAATTTTGCTGGTTAAATATGCATTAACAAATAAACTCGATGCAAGATGGCAATATGCAATCTGGATGGTGCTGATCATTCGATTACTAATACCTTACGATATTCAAAGCCCTTGGAGCATTTACAGCTTAATACCGAACAATTCGGTCATAAGCCCTATTATAGATCAAATTAGGATACCCAATATCAAGGCTCAAATCGGTAATAACTCCGAAAAAGGTATCCAGGTAACGAAGGATCAATCAATTATCAACCAACAAAGTAGTAATAAAGCGAAAGAACCTATTGCTTACGATTTGTCTATCGGCTGGATATTAGCCACGCTATGGTTAGTCGGAGCTTTTAGTTTAGCGACTCTCACCCTTGTTACAAACCTCAGATTCTATTTATTAGTAAGACGAGAACCTGCTGTAACGGACGCACGGATGTCTAAACTCATGCAAGAATGTACCAACAAGATGGGCATTAGAAGAAACCTTCCGATCATAATTACGAATCGTATCGATGCCCCTTGTCTTTACGGAATCGTTAGTCCCAAACTTCTTCTTCCTAAAGCCTTGGTCAATCGCCTTAATGATGAAAACATCAGACATATTTTTATCCATGAACTATCTCATTATAAAAGAAACGATATACTGATTAATTGGCTGGCTGTTGCCGCACAGATAGTTCATTGGTTTAATCCATTAATTTGGTACTCTTTTGCTATAATGCGTGAAGACTGCGAGTTAGCTTGTGATGCCGATACCTTATGTTCATTAATGCCAGAAGAGTATCAAAGCTACGGACTATCCATCATAAGTTTAGTAACCCCTGCCCAATCGCCATGGCTTCCAGGAACCACTGGCTTCTTTGGGAACAAAAACAATTTTCAAATTAAAAAGAGAATTAAAATGATTAAATTTTTCAAGAAGCCCACTTTAAAATGGACTTTGACGGCTGTCGTTATATTCATAGGTTTAGGCTTGGTAGGTTTTACGAACTCAATATCAAACGCTACTCCTGCAACGGGAGTCAGCACTCCGAAACAAACAGGCCAGTCTGATCAAGCTTCTACTCTACCGGATGGAAGTTTTAACTACCACAAGTATTTGGCATTTACCCCCTTACTCCCAAGTTACACCGCAGGATATCAGCTTACCTCTTCACAAATCGGTGTAAGCAAAGATAGCCCTTCAGGCAGTAATTTTAGTAGCTATTCAGCCGTATATGGCGGTCACGCAGCATTTAGGATCATTGAGACACTACCCAACGAGATGCATAATCCTCCAGTTTCCTCACAAGGTACAAAAACTCAAATTAAAATTGGCAATTTGGCAGCAACGTTAACCGAAAATAAAAAAATTGGCATTGCATATATTCAATTCACCAAGAATGATGTGGAGTATACTGCAAACAACGTACCCGGCGGAGGTATTTCACTGGATGAGTTGAAGAAAATCTGCGAAAGTATCGTTGTTCCATTGAATACTCCACCGACAGATATTCACATTTTAAAAGGAGGTGCTTCAGCTTCAGAGGGGTTGAGCTTTAAGACTCTCCAACCTGATGATTTCGTTGTTTCTCAGGGATATAAATTTCGAATCGTATCCTCCGATATATATATTAAAGGAGATAATAAGTCAGAAGCTTTTTCACTGAACTATACAACAGGAAAGTCAACACCCTTCTTGAATGTAGAGATGATCAAAGGAGATCAACCGCATGGATCTGCTTCTCCATTGTTAACACCCGACTCTGATTTTGATACGAAACAAATTGGCGGAACTGAAGTCAAATTGCGTAAAAACTACAATGAGAATTTGCCAGCCGCAAAGTTTGTAATCCCCCAGAATGGTTTGGAATGTATCCTTTATACGACCGTGCAGGAATCTGAAGTAGAGAAAACAGTGACATCAATTTTGCAAGCGTATTCAAAGCTGTAGAATGAGGCATCACTGGGTGGAAATAGGCAGGAAATTATTGAGAGTAGGCAAATACGACCGGTAAGGAAAGTCCTTTACATGGTGTATCGTTTTTCCGTTTACCATTGCATTAGGGGCATAACTTTCGGATATGAGTTAGTCCATTAATATGGGTCAGAATTCAAAAAGGAGGAAATATAGTTTGAAATTGAAAAATTTAGGTCTCACTTTTATAGCGATTGTTTTCACTATGACAATTTTAGCGGGGTGTAGCTCTAAGAAAACAACGGCACCATCAAATGCATCAGATAGTTCATCAGCATTTACAAGCCCTCAACCCAGTAATGAAAATCCTCAGACAACTCCGAGCCCAACGGTTAAACCGACACCCAGTGCTCAACCAGGTTCAAATGCAACAATTAAACCTTCGACTAATACACAAGCAAGTTCGAGTCCTGTGGAAAAAGCTAAATTCTATTACGGAACATGGATCATCAAGAAATACGTACCAACGACCAATGTCTCGTCATTAAGTGAGAATAATATAAATGACTATATCGGTCAGAAAATTGTCGTTAATGAAAATAAAATACTAACAAATCAAGGAAGCATAGAAAACCCTATATTTGAGGAGAAAACGCTGACAAACACTGAATTTTTCAATGATAGGAAGGTTCAATTTAGCAGTTTGGGAATAAATGGGGATACTGTGACGCAAGTTGAAGTATCAAATTATAAACATGAAACTGGCAATGGACTTGGCTCAGATTTCTTTCTTACAAATGATAACAAAATATATACACAAATAGGTGGTAGCTTTTTTGAACTGGGAAAATAAGTCGAATTTCATGTATTTATGAGTTCTATACAATAGCACCAGCGTCCTTTCATCTGATTGCGCTGCGCTATTGTGTTGTAGCCTCTAGATATCAGGCTTGAATTAAGGTGGCATAGATTGATGCGACGCTAGTGGACTTAGTCAAATAAAAACGAAGAAAGAGAGCTTATATGAGAACAAGGAAAACAATAAAAGTCAAAATGATTCTAGCCTTTATTGGCTTTAATCTTATATTAGCGTCAATACTGGCTCCCTTTGTCGTGTTCTGGGGACCTTTCGAGCCCCTCAAGGTAATGGCTGTTGGCGCTGTTGCCTCATCACGACATCCCCAGGTTGTTCAGGCTTTTCTGTCCGATACAGAAATAGATCGAATTAAGAACCTCAATTCTGATGAAGGGACAGGCGGCAGATTAGCCATCGGTCGCACCAACGTAATCTCCGATCCCAGTAAGGGAATCACAATTGAGGATATTAAAGCCTCAAGCTTCAAGGGTAAGGTCATGCTGATTAAAGACCCAAAACGAGTTAAATTAGCCGTTACCAAAGACATTGGTGTTACCGGAGAACGTGTCAGTGATCTGGTTAAAGATACGGGGGCCATTGCGGGGATCAATGCCGGTGGTTTCTATGACCCAAATGGTAAAGGAAATGGAGCATTCCCTGATGGATTAACGATGCATGACGGAAAACTGGTCCACAACAACGTCGAAAACAAGGCGGTCAAGATTGTCGGGTTTAATGACCAAGGGAAATTGATCCTAGATACTATGACGGCCAAACAATTGGAAGAGAAAAACATGCGTGAAGTGGTTACTTTTGAACCTTATCTTATTGTGGATGGTGAACCTGTGGTTAAAGGAAACGGTGGGCAGGGATTGGCTCCTCTGACTGGCATTGGCCAAATGGCAGATGGAACCGTTATCTTTGTCGTCATTGATGGTCGTCAGCTCACGTGGAGTATGGGCGCGACTTTACGAGACTTAATGAATGTCTTTCAAGATTATCATGCTATGAACGCTGCCAATCTCGATGGTGGCTCTTCCGCTGAACTCGTCTATAACGGAAAAGTCATTAGTAAGCCTTGTGACATTTTTGGTGAACGCTATATTCCCACAGCCTTTGTGGTTACCCCCTAAGATCCTGTAATCCCTGCCGAAAAGGAGAAATTTACGTTGAAGAAAAAACTGCGTATCGTATTGGTTTGGACATTAGTTTCACTCCTTCTGCAATTCGGAGGGTACTCTCTATTGAATAACCAAGTTCAAAAAGTAATGAGCCCTGTAGCGGCAGCTATTGAACCGATTGCTGTCCAGCTCAAAGCAACCATCCCAGGCTCTGACCTTAGAAATATCCAAATTTCTTACGCCAAGGATTATTTGGCATACTCCGAAAATGGATCACTTAAAGTTTTCAATCTTAAAAAGGGTAAAGTTGTTTTTGAGAAGAAATCACCTTCTGCAACTGATAAAACATTAGGGGTTCTGACCTACCAATGGCTGCCGGATCGAGATATCTTACTCTATTTTTATGCTAAGAAAAACCCTAATGAGGTAACAACCGTTAAAGTCTACCCTCCTAAAATTACAGTCCCAGTTGAGCCGCAATCAGAAGACCCTAACCACCCCAAAATTGTGACCAAAGAGATTCCCGTACAGCCTAAGCTCGAAAAACGATATGGAAATCCTCAAATCACAGAACTGTATTCGCTTGAACTCCCAAATAGTGATGAAGATACCGCACCAAATGATAGCTTAAATACCTTTGACCCACCCAATGGCAGTGAAAAGATTTCAGCAGGTGGGAAAATTGAACAATTCGTTAATTCACCCACGACCAATTTAATGTACTTAACAGTAACGAATGAATCGACACAATTACTCATGAAAATAGACATCTCGAAGGAGGTGAGCACCCTGCACAAATCAGGGGGCGAGTTAATCGATAATATTGCTATCTCAGATCGGTTCGGAACACTTTATTTTGACAGTAAAGTGGGGACTTCCCATCAAGTCATTGCCTTGGAAGGAACAAATCGTCAAATCATCTCAGATAGCGTCAACGACAGAATCTTAGGAATCAAAGAGGGCAAGGTATATATTGGTCAGGTCAAAAACGATCAACTCGTAAAGATAAAAACCACGTCTGACCTTGTTAAAATGACGGATAACCCTTCACTGCAAACTGTATGGGTAGGCTCTATTCCCTTTAACAATGATGTACGATGGCTTATTGGTGCGAAAGATCAAATGGTTATTTATGATCATAAAACAGCCAATATCGTGACAGATGGTAATCGAGTAGAGATCAAATTAAGCAGAGACGAAAATTACGTCTCTGTCGATGGCGCTGAGCTGATTCAACTGACCAAGCAAGGAACCTCCACGCTTGTAGAATTGCGACCACTTAAGCCATAGACATTATTAAGAAGCGCGGAATGCAAACGAAAGCTCATTAGTAGGAGTTCCAGTCCCCACTAATGAGCTATGGTAAAGTCACCTTATTCAGATGATAGCCTTTTTACAAGAACTTTTTAAAAGATCACGCCTAAAGCGATAAGAATCAAAATAGCAATCGCGATAATCCCTACACCAATGCCAGGACCAGCAACGACTGGTGCAACAGGGGGATGACAACACGCTTGATTCATTCCACCATAACCCATACCATACATAAGAAGTACCTCCTTTAATTTAATTTAGAATACTATTCCCATTGCGATGAGCAAAAGAATAATTACGGTAACTATAGCGATTCCTTCAAAATGCATTCCATTAGGTCTGCAACAATCATCACGATCAAGACCACCAACACCAAATGCCATTTGCTTTTCCCCCTTTTACTGTGATACTTAATAATATGCATAGTCTGGAGTATGTGGAACAATATGGTAATAATTTCGGTCAGTATTACAACCTTTGGTAGGGTGAACAAGCCGGGATCATGCAATAGAGCTCAATTGGGATCTTGCCCAAGTTCCGAATTCTCCCGTTGTTCATAAGATATATTGGCTTGAGTTCCTTGAAGGGCCGTGAAAGAGGGGAAAAAATGAGCAAGCTTGATATTATGCAAAAGGTCTTTGAAGTAATCCAAGAGTCTCTGCCAGTTTCGGAAGAAACGATCAATAACAACCGCGGTACGGTTGACAGCGGGGCAGCGACTTTAACGGATGATACTGCGGATGAACAAGTAATAAAGGGGTTGTCCAGGGATTTTGTAAAAGCCTTAAACGACCGCGATTTTGAACACTTGGACGGTAGGGCGGAGTATCATCTTTATACAGTGGACCACCTCATAAAGCTCATCAAGAACAATGATGAGCAAAACACCATAAAACTATTTAACGAAAACAAGATAAAATCCAAGTATGAAGATTGTGAGTTTCTCTCAATTATTTTTAGTGCGGACCTAGAGCAAGCTGAAGTAGTTTACAATGTAACAACCTGCGTTGTAAGTGCTGAGAATAAATACTTTAAAGAGCTCAATAAGAAGAACGATAAGAAAAATAAAATTAGTAAAGGAACTTCTTTTAGCACTAATTATACGCTATTAGTAAAAAAGGAAAAGGGAACTTGGAAGGTAGACAAGTTTAAAGCTTCTGAGGAAAATATAAAAATGGACACCAATTCTTAGTCCATTAATATAAAAGCCGCCCTTCTGGACGGCTTCAACTTGGGAGTTAGTCCTTTAAGTCAACGGGCTCTGAATTAAGGTAGTAAATTGGAACAGATGAAAATGACCGTCATCCAATGTGGTGTTTCCATCAACAAAGTGTACATGTTTATCACCTGGTCCGACAGGGATTGCGAGTCCAGTAAGGACCCCTATTTCATGGTGATGGTTTTCGAAAAAATCTGTATTAGTTAATAATGCATGTTTATGGCCACCACCCGGTTGTGGTATTACTTGACTAGTAACTCCAGCAAAACGATGGTTATGGCGATCATCGCCTTCTTCTGCGAGTTTGGTGCTTCCTTCAAATTCATGCACATGGGTCTGTGTGCCATCGGTACATTGACTTTTACTATACATTAATTCTAACTCCTTCCGACCGCACGATTTAAATCTTATTTTTTTACATTTCAATTTCCATTTGCATTTCCACTTAGTATTGCTCCAGATAAAACACCACCCCCTTATAATGACGCTGAAGTGAAAGCTTGTCTTTTATAAAGTATTCCGTTTGTCCCAAAAGTGTGAAAGCCTCTAATGGAGGAAGAATTGAACACCAAATATGAACGATTCTAAGAGGAAGCTTGGCGCTAGCCAAGCTTCCTCTTAGAATAATAAATAGTATTATTGAAAGAATTTGCAGAAGAAGTTTAAAAAGGTGTATTCTCTGTAGTGAACATCTTTTAAACAAATAATATTAGGCGGAGGTTTTGTATGAACGGCTATGTCGTTGTAATAGCGATATATAGTATCGCTTTAGTAGGAATAAGTTTCGTTGTCTCTAAGTTTGTAAAAGGTGGAGATGACTTTATGGTAGCCGGCAGAACGCTTAATTCAGGCTTATTATTCACGACATTGATTGCGGCTAACATTGGAGCGGGTTCTACAGTGGGTATTACTGGATTGGCATATAAGTTCGGGTTATCAGCAGTTTGGTGGTTGTTTGCGTCAGGTTTAGGCAGTCTAGTTCTAGCCTTCTTAATTGGACCGAAAATTTGGAGTTTATCCATGAAATATAATTTGCTGACAGTCGGTGATTTCTTAGATAAACGATATTCAAAAAGGTTCAAGGGTGTTTTTTCGACGATGATGACACTTGGAACATTAGCTTTATTTTCAGGACAACTGATGGGTGTTGCATGGATCTTAAATGTTACCGCGGGTGTTCCGAAAGTTGCAGGTGTCATGATTGGTGCCGTCGTTGTTACGATATATTTTGCATTTGGAGGATTGCTTTCAGCTGCGTATGTCGGACTACTGAAACTAGCCGTCATGTTAATAGGTTTTGTGATCTCCATTCCGTTTGCATTAGGCAAAGTTGGCGGATTCAGTGGGTTACACATAAAGGTCGCAGAAAATTTAGGGAACGTAGCCCAAACAGATAGTTACTTTAGTTTTTTTGGATTAGGAGCGACGATTATCATAGGATACTTTTTTATGCTCACTCCATCATTTTTCATATCTCCTGGCTTAGTAGGAATCGTTTTTGGTGCTAAGGATACAAAAGCTATCAGAAGAGGGACTATGTATAATGCTTTAATGCAGTTTGGCTTTGCTTTTATTCCAGCGATACTTGGAATGTGTGCGTTTGCAGCCTTTCCACACTTAGCAACACAGGATTTAGCCTTACCGACAGCCATGAAAGAACTACTGCCTTTTTGGGCATCAGCCATCGCTTTGGCGGCGGTCTTTGCAGCTGAAATAAGTACAGCAGATGCCGTTTTATATATGTTAACCACATCAGTTACGAATGACATCGTTAAGACCTTTATAAAGCCTAAAACGACCGATGCTGAGTTACTGAAAATGAGTCGAGTTGTTACCTTTATTGCAGGCATTCTTGGCGTGGGGATGTCATTGATACTACCTAATATAATAACGGCACTTTCAATTTTTTACACATTAATGTCTGTATCGCTTACGGCACCGCTACTTTTTGGCTTATTCTCAACTCGTCCGTCTGCAGTAGTAGCTTCAGTTTCAGCCATTTCAGGCGTTGGGGTGACACTGATCTTAACATTTAGTCTCGAAGTTAAGCTTTTTGGAGTTCTCAATGCACAAAGTACTGGAATGTGTGTATCGCTGATTATAATGGTGATTATGATGGTTGCATTTCCAGCGAAGGCTTTTAAAGAAGGCAAAAGAGACGTAGAGATGGAACCAATATCTAAAATGAAGGTTTGAAAAAATCCCCATTTCGCACATGGTTGCATGTGTGAAATGGGGATTTAATTTGTTCTTATTTTAATAAACTATTGAATGATCCTTCGACCACCGACGAATTTATTAACATAGTAGGAGTTATTTATATTACTGTAGATGACGCCTCTGTTTTCGTCGTCGATCATCATCCCGCCTCCCATGTAAATACCAACATGGGACGGTCCAGGTGCATACGTCGAGAAGAAAACTAAATCGCCAGCTTTTAGATCTGCTTTAGAGGCGACTGGGCTGCCTTGGTTAAATTGGTCCCACGTTACCCTCGGAAGATTGATACCGAAGTGTGCAAATGAGTACTGTACAAGGGAAGAACAATCGAAGCCTGGATTCGGGCTACTGCCACCCCATACATAAGGAGTGCCTAGAAAATTCGCAGCAAAATTTATAATCTCACTAGCGCTCCCATTGAACTTAACAGGAGCAGTAAAGCCGCCAGATCGGCTAACCGGGGCTGGCAAATTCTTTGCCTTATCCTGCTGAGCGTACCTTGCTTCCATTTCCTGAGTGTCGATCAAACTTTGCACATGATCAACGTCTTTTTGTAAGCTATTCTTACTGGCTAATATTTTCCTCGACTTCTCATTGAGCGACGCTACGACTTGTTTCTGCTTATCAATGGCCGCATTAAGATTGTTTTGTACCAATAATTTGGACTGTATCGCTTGGTTAAGCTTGTCTAAGGTGACCTGCTCTACTTTCTTATTCTCAGCTAGAGCCTCTGTATCTGTCTTTATCTGTTCCCCTAACTTATTATACGCACCGACAATATTTTCTAAGTAGGAGGCCCTTGTCATGAAATCATCCAACGAATTGGAACCTAATAAAAAGCTTATGTTATACATTGCCGGGGAACTGGACTTCAGGTACTCCGCATTTAAGTATTCTCCCAAGGAAGCTATCTCTTGTTGGCGTTTGTCGGTTAGCGCCTTCTCCTTGTCCTTAATATCAGACATGGTCTTTTTGTGCTCTAAAATAACGACCGTATCATTTTTAACGCCTATTTTTAATAAGTCGGCAGAGGCTTGCAAGGACTGAGCTTCTTGGATCGCGGTATCCTCATTCTTAGCCTGCTCGGACGCTTGACCCTTCACGGTATCTAACTGCTGACTGTAGCTATTCAGATTGTCTTTTAAGTTATCAGCGTAGACGGCACTTGTTGAGGCTGCAATCACACACATAGCTAATACTGGAATCATCGTATACTTAACATTAAACAGACTTAAACACTCCTTACTGATGATAACTTGATGCACTAAATATGGAAATCTTGGGAATTGCTCTTATTTACACAAAAGAAGCCAAGATAAGCTCCAAAGTTATTTAGAGATTAGCTTGACGTGGTTTATTTTCGTGGTCAAGTTATTTGTTTCTTGTCGAAGAACGGACTTATTGTACCATATTGTTTTAAGATTTAACAGTGTTTCGCCATTTATTATTCACCTTTTTTTACCCTTACTTACCCTTTGTTTGCCCAACAGATAAAAAATACTGGTTATGTTACGGGGAATAAGGAAAAGGATAGGCGAATTAGTCATAATTCGCCTATCCTTTTCAATTATGGCTATTACGTGATTATTGTACGACAGGCCAACAAGAATGATGTATCGAAAAAGACGGTTGACAAATGAAAGGGAGTAGACTATATTGGAGTAAACATACCCATCTGGGGTATATGGGTATCCTGGGTGTCCGGGGTATGTTGGCAGAAAGAACTGTAGTAAATTATATAAAGGAGTGAAGATTCATGGTTAAAATTACAGAAATTGCGGCTATAAAAGTCAAAGAAGTGCTAAAGAGCCAAAATAAAGAAAATAGCTTTCTTCGCCTCTATCTTGTAGGCGCTGGCTGAGGTGGGCCGAATTTCGGCATGACTCTGGACGAGTCAAAGATGGATGACGATATTCTTGATGAAGAGTACGGTGTATCAGTAATCACCGATAAAAAGCTTAAAATGTATTTAGAGGGAGCGACTGTCGACTTTATTGAATCCGCTAACGGCGGAGGCTTTGAAATACGTCAGGCGAAATCTGGCAGCGGCGGTGGCTGTGGCGACAGTTGCGGCGGTAGTTGCTAAGATAGGTAGAACAGTAAGGGGTTATCTCTTCATAGAAATTAATTTCTATGAAAGAGGTAGCCCCTTTTTAATACTAGTCAGAAAGTATAACTTTTTGTTATATACTTTCTGCAGCATAAGTTCAACTAAGGCGGTCGCCTTCGCTGAAGCTTGGCGCTAACCAAGTTTTCTATATGAGATTTTATAAATATATATTTGATAACACACCTATAGCACACTATATTATGATATACTAATATTATTATATGGACGAATAGATATGTACTGACATATAGTGACAAAGAGAGTAGTAGGAAGGAGGTGGAAAGTAACATGTTACAATCATTTGCTGATTTTATGGCTTATCGTGTTTTTGGTTTGACTCCGCTAAGCCCGCTAGGCGGAGCCGTTGATTTTTTCATATATGATACCATCAAAATTTTCATCATGTTAGCCTTAATCATTTTCCTAGTTTCCCTTATACGTAGCTTTTTCCCTGCTGAACGGACGAAGAAGCTCTTGAGTCATAAACGTGAATTTTTAGGCAATATTTTGGCGGCACTCCTTGGGATCGTCACCCCATTTTGTTCCTGTTCGGCAGTTCCAGTGTTCATCGGCTTTGTAGAATCTGGAGTGCCACTTGGCGTCACTTTTTCATTTCTCATTTCCTCACCCATGGTCAATGAGGTTGCACTCATTATGCTTTGGGGGCTCTTTGGCTGGAAGATCGCCGCAATATATATTGGGACGGGTCTCATAGTGGCGATCGTTGGCGGAATCATCATCGGTAAGCTTAAATTGGAATATCTCGTTGAAGAATATGTCTACAACATTAAAATGACGGAAACAGAACTCGCGGCACTCACTTGGAAAGAACGCATCAATTATGCAGGGGGATATGTGCTTGATATTCTCAAGAAAGTTTGGCTCTACGTTGTCATCGGAATTGCCATTGGTGGTTTCATCCATGGGTATGCCCCGGCCGATTTTCTCGTGAAATACGCGGGTCCAAACAATTTCTTCGCCGTTCCGTTGGCCGTTTTGATCGGCGTTCCACTATATTCTAACGCCGCAGGAATTATCCCGATTGTTCATGTCTTAATGGAGAAAGGGATGGCCATGGGCACAGTTCTAGCCTTTATGATGGCTGTCACGGCACTCAGCTTACCAGAGATGATTATTCTTCGTAAAGTGCTGAAACCCAAGCTTATCGGAATTTTCATTGGGATTATGTCGGTCGCAATCATTTTTGTAGGCTATTTATTTAATGCCATTATGGGCTGAACCAAACTGATCTGGAAGCCAAGGTAGTCTGAATCAAATTGAAGGAGGCTTAATTGAATGAACCTGAAAATTTTAGGAACCGGGTGTTCAAACTGCGCAAAGATGGAGAAAGCAACGAGAGAGGCCGTTGCAAAGCTAGGAATTGTCGCTGACATCGAAAAGGTCGAAGATATGGCGAGGATCATGTCCTATGGTGTGATGAGTACACCTGCATTAGTGGTCAATGAAGAAGTGAAGATCACCGGGAGAGTGCCGAATGTGGCGAAAATAATAGAAATCCTTCAAACTGAACTGAATAAATAAGGGTGGAATATAAGAGACCAGGTGCTCCGAGAAAACGAAGCACCTGGTCTTTTATAGGTTAATGGACTTTTTTTGCGTGAGATAAGTAAGGAATCCTTGATTTCAATAAAGTGTCTGATCGCATATTCTTCTAATGAATTGTCTCTTTTTTTTATTTGAATTATTGGAATATTATAAATATACTTTTGCACATGGAAGGGATTTACATATAGATGGAGAATTAAGTAAGCGAAACAGTAAAGAGAGGTGCACATTATGGAGGAAATTGAAGTTGTAATTGTCGGTGGGGCAAGAACACCGATTGGGGATTTCTTAGGATCATTAAAAGACGTGTCGGCCGTTGATCTCGGTATAATAGCGGTGAGAGGCGCCTTAAGCAAAGCAGGCGTAGAGGCGAATCTTGTTGAAGATATTGTGGCTGGAATGGTCTACAAAGCTGGAGCCAAAGGAAACCCAGCACGTCAAATCCAACTTGCGGTAGGCATACCGGTGGAAGCCGCAGCCACGACGGTTGATCAACAATGTGCTTCAGCCATGAGAGCCTTAGAGATTGCGTCCCAACAAATACTCTTAGGTAAATCAAATATTAGCGTTGTCGTAGGAATTGAGAGTATGTCCAGAGCTCCCCATCTAGTGCTTAATTCTCGACAAGGTATTAAGTTGGGTACCGAGACGATGCAAGATCATCTAACCTATGATGCCTTAATTGATGCCTTTACGGGCGAGCATATGGGGGTCACTGCTGAAAACCTCGCTGAAAAATACAACATTACGCGAGAAGAACAAGACGAAATGGCCTATCTCAGTCATACTCGAGCCGTCGAGGCTATAAAAAATGGGCGATTTAAGGACGAAATTGTCCCGGTAGAAATAAAGACTCGTAAAGGGTCGACCTTCGTTGAAGTAGATGAGCACCCTCGTGCTGATATCTCCCTAGCCGGTTTGTCTAAACTTAAGCCACCCTTTAAACAAAACGGAACAGTGACGGCAGGCAATGCTTCCGGGTTGAATGATGGGGCCGCGGCACTCGTCTTAATGAGCGCTTCAAAAGCGAAGGAACTTGGATTAAAACCGTTGGCTAAACTCCTTGCCACAGCCTCTTTTGGTGTCGCTCCAGAAATAATGGGCATCGGTCCTGCATATGCTATACCGAAAGCTTTAAACTATGCGAACCTCAAACTAAGCGATATAGACTACTTTGAAATCAATGAAGCCTTCGCCGCACAATTTTTAGCGGTCAATAAAGAGCTGAAACTTGATTTAGAGAAGGTCAATGCAAACGGTTCCGGCATAGCTTTGGGTCATCCCGTTGGCAGTACAGGTGTCCGCATTATCGTCACCATGTTAAATGAAATGAAGCGCCGTGGTGGGAAATATGGCGTGGCCTCTTTATGCGTCGGTGGAGGCCCCGCCATGGCGACTGTGATCGAAATGTTACCGTAAGTGATCACCAATTAAACGGATTCCATACTTTGTAGGGGCGCATCATATCATTGTCTTCATGGTCAAGAATGTGACAATGCCAGACATACCCTGGACCTTCCTCAGGATTAAAGGGAAAAAGATTGAGGCCGGGGATAGAAATGACAGTATTTTGAGGTGCAAAACGCACCCTGATCGTCGTGACTTGCCCAGGATAGGCCTGAATCGTATCTTTCCAACCATTTTCATGAGCGGGTGGCTTAATGGGGCCATCAAGCAGATAAGGTTTTACGGGTAACACCTTCGTTGGATGATCCAGTGGGGGCTCACCATTTAGCGCTAACCAATCATCGGTATACTGCATCACCAGAAGATCCTGACGACTGACGAGCCGGAATTGAATTAAGTGGAGATGAATGGGATGGGCATCCATCGTCAGGTTGACGAATAGCCAATCTTCAGTTGTGCCCACCAAGGGCAGTTCCGAATTCGGTGCACTCCAATTTTGACCGTCTAACAGGACTTCTAAAGGTCCGTTGGTACCCTCAACTTCATAGAGAACCAGCGTTCTTTTTCGACTGGTCGGAATTAAGGGGTGCAAGATGTTTAAGATCTTCGGCAGTGGGGGCGGCACGACTTTGCACTCGTTAAGCACAGTAAACTGCATGATCTGACCGGTGGTCAGGGGATCAGGTTCCTCGCCGTCAGGGAACGGGGCATTGGCATCATTGGTCAGAATTAATTGAGTACCGGGTGATAACTTAGAGAAGTCCACCAAGATATCAGCACGTTCCCCTGGCGCCAGCAGCAAGGAGCCGAGCTGAACGGGTCTCGGTAGGTAGCCGCCGTCGGTGCCAATTTGAATAAAAGGCATCTGGTTAGAAAACATTAGGTTATAAAAACGTGCATTGGAGCCATTTAAAACCCGAAAGCGGTACTGTCTCGGCTCAACCTCTAAATTAGGCCACACTTTGCCATTAACCATGATCGTATCACCGAAAAACTCCGGTATCCAGTAGGGATGGACCTCCGGATTGACACCGTCATTGGGAAAGTTAAAGGACCCATCGTCAAAGAAAGACCGGTCTTGAATCGCTAAGACAATTTCATATTTGCCCCGCGGCAGCACAGAACATTCTCCATCTAGGGGGTTATGTCCATCGCGCAATAAATAAAAACCAGCAAGTCCCATGAGGACATTCAGGCGGGTGATGCCTAACACATGGTCATGGTACCATAAAGTAGTCGGTTCCTGCTTATTGACATAATGATAACAAGATTTAACAAAAGCAGGTCCAGTGATGGCCTCCCCGGCAGTGAACCAAGCCTCTGGGTAACCGTCCGAGGCGGATTCGGTCTCTCCACCATGCAGGTGGGTAACGGTAGGAACGGGGCTTTGGGCTAAAGGAAATCCTGGCGGGAAGGGCGGAAACGGTGGCATTGGCATGTCCATATTATTTGGGTCAGCCCAGTGGATCGTCGGGTCGACGGCCAATGGATTGGGCTCAATTAAGTTATTTACCCACTGAACGTTAACTGGTATGTTTCGCTGAGCTTCGAAGGTAGCACCGGGCGTGAAGCGAAAATCAGGGTTAATTTCACCAGTTTCAGGCACTATAATTTTGCCGCCATAACCCCATACGGTTGTTTCAGGGAAACCTTCGGGCAGAATTTGCTGGGTGAACTGGCTGATGGTCACCTCATAATCGTGGCTTATGACTTTGCCAGTAATCGGTCGCTTAACGACGGTTGGCTCATAGACGGGTAGGATGACCAATTCGTTGACAAACTTCGGAATCGTTGTGGGATCCAGCGGATCTGGCATAGGAGACCTCCTCTCAATTGAGTCTTCTATATGTAAGTTATGCACTCTTGAGATATCGAGTGCGTGTTGTATTTTTCAGCCTACTCCAGCGAATATTCAGGGTTAACTCAGTTCGTCAAGTTATAATCCCAAAGGAAGAGGATCAGGGTGCAAACAAAATCAAAGAGGACGTGATAATGTGAACGATAAAATAATGGTAGGAACTTTATCGGTCATGATGATGTTAGCAACGCCAACATCGGCACAAGCGCAAGTTGCTTCAGATACGAAAGTTACTTATGTAACGGAGCAAGTAAACAATAAAACATCTCATCAAACTCTGGCCATAGCAAGACTCAAGGCACAGGCCAAGAAAGTTAGTAAAGAATCAGAGGTGCTTCGGGCACAGGCCAAAGTATTGAAGATTGATACAACCGGTTTAACCCAGGATCAGATTAAACGCCAGCTTAAAACCGTCGGTCACGCGAAACAACGAGCAACTCTTCAGACACAGGCCAAAGTACTCAAACTTGAGATCACAGGTCTAACCAATGATCAAGCAAGAACAAAGATTAAGGCAGCAGAAAGAGCCAATACGATCACCCACCTTTTAGCACAGGCCAAAACACTGGGCATTAGTACCAGTTTAATGAAATAGGTTCAATTCATAGTACTCTCGAAACGAAAGGGACCCTCATCCGACAGCTGATCGGTAGAGGGTCCCTTTTCCATACTAGTCAGAAAGTATAACTTTTTGCCTATTTAGCGATGTTTCTATGCATTGAATTTGACCTGTCAGTCGTTGACGGGGAAATTATTTCACACACCACCAAAGATAAGTGTTACAATACAGATTAAATATATAAAGATGAATAGTAATACAATAGCTTCATAAAAACATTAGGAGCAAAAGAAACGGAGAAAAGAAATGAAAACATTAGTGATTGGCTTGGGCGCACTTGGAACTGTATATTCTTGCTTTTTAAGCTTAGCAGGTCACGAGGTAACGGTACTAAGTAGACCCGCCAGCATAAATAAGATTAAAAAAGATGGAGTAAAAGTTACCGGAATTTGGGGAGAACACTCGACGAAGCTCTTTAACGTAGTCTCCGATGTCCGTGAACTGTCAAATGAAAAGTTTGATATGATCCTTGTCACCGTAAAATCATCCGTTACGGAAGAAATTTCTCAACAAATTTCACCGCTGGTAGGCGATAACACCACCGTCTTTCTCCTACAAAACGGCTATGGAAATTTTGAGGCGGCTGCCAAATGGATCCCAGAGGATAAGATCGTTTTAGGACGAGTTATTTTTGGCGCAGAGACCCTAGCGTCTGGAGAATCTAAGGTGACCGTGATTGCCGATGATGTGTTGATTGGATCCCCTAAGAATCTTATCAACCCAGAGTTGCTGGAGCAGTTTGCCGAGATTTTTAGTAACGCACTCATTCCGACGAAAGCATCCTTGGAAATCATGAAATATATGTGGGGTAAGATCATCTTTAATTCGGCGCTGAATTCATTAGGCGCCATCTTTGAGGTGAGTTATGGGAAGTTAGCCGAAGAGCCTGTTACAAGAGAACTCATGAATCAGATGATTGGAGAAATCTTTGAATTGCTCAGAGTCAGGAACGTACCAACCCTGTGGCCTGACGCTCAAAGCTACTTATCGAATTTTTATGGTCACTTAGTCCCACCCACAGTTGCTCACCATTCTTCCATGCTTCAGGATATACGCAGCGGTCGTCGCACGGAAATTGATGCTTTAAACGGAGCCGTCGTTAAACTGGCCCACCAATCGGGCTCACCAGTGCCTGTCAATGAATTCATCGTGGCAATGGTTAAGGCAAAAGAGAATTTTGTCAGAAGATAGGAAGAACATGTGTCGGTTCAATTAGACGAGGGAGTAGATCAGAGAAAAGCGGCTTTAGCTGAGACAATCAGTTAAGGCCGCTTTCCTCTATATAAAGTAATAATTGTTCAACTTAACACTTTTATAGTGTAAACAGGACCTGGATTATCCAATACCCATGCAGGATCATCACCCCTGAATAACACGTTAAAACTAGCCCAAGTCCATATGAAACTAATTTACGCGAGGTGTTTCTAATATGCCACAACGCAGCCCCTAATAAAATAGGTAATAATATTTTAACAATCATGAGAGCGATCGGCTTAGCCATCATTAATTGTTGCATCAGCGGATTAACTTCTTCAATCAGCTGTAGTTGCAATCCCCAAAGCGTCAATAATCCATCAAGAATGTTGAAAATCAAAAGAATTACGATGGATGAAAGTAGGCGCTTGTCAAAAATAGATAACTGGTATTTTGATGGTTTATCAAGATCCTTTGATAAAGAAGCGAAATCTGACACCTTAGTTCCCTGCTTTCTAACATCGTTTAATGTTAGCGTAGACAAGAAACCCATGATTTATCCACTTTGCTTGGCACAGAGGTAGAAGATGGGTGCATTTAGGTACTGTGGCCATTTTATTTAAGTCGCTTATATTAACACAACACTAAGTAAACTGGTAGTGTAATTTATGTATTGACAAGTGAATGTCGTTGATGTAGTTTGTTCTTAGGTAGATTTACGATGTATTAAAATGCAACGCGCTGTAATAGTAAGAGTAGGAGGTCGGTATGGGAACAACCGAAAGAAGAGAGCAAGAAAGAAACATTCGGCGAGAAGATATTATTAATGCTGCCGAAAAAGTCTTCTTCCTAAAAGGATATGAATCATCCACGATGGATGAGGTTGCTAAAATTGCTGAATATAGCAAAAAAACTTTATATTCCTATTTTCAAAGTAAAGAACAACTATTGCAATCGATTATTTACAGAGCCTTTTGGACATTAAACAAGATGGTCAAAGAGGAATTAGGTGACAAGTCCAATTTAACCGGACTGGCCAAGCTGAAGCGACTGGGAGAAACGTTTATTGAATTCACGAGCCGTTATCCAAAATACTTTGAAACATTCGTTTTGTATAACAGCGCTAACAGTGAGCTTTCGAAAGATGATGAGTTTAAAAGAGCAAGCGACAATGAGGGCGCAATAACGCTAGCGTATCTTGTGAAGGTTCTAGAAGAAGGGGTCAGCGATAACAGCATTAGAAACGATCTTCAAATCCAGAAGACCGCCTTTGTTTTGTACGCTAATATCATCGGGATTTCAAGCTTGGTGCTTAATAAAGAAGGTTATCTAAGGGAACAACTTCTATCAGCCGAAGAACTGATTCAAGAGATGTTTCAGCTGATAGAACGTTCTATTGAAAAATAAATGTTCAGGAAGGAAAAGAATGTGGAAGATAAGGTGTTATTCAGTAGACGTAATTTTATAAAAGGCTCAGCAATTCTCGGCAGTCTTGCTGTCGCGGGAGGTTTCTGGAGGGGTGTAGATAGTGGAGTATTCAGTACTAGTCAAGGCCCTGCCTATGCTGCCTGGCAAAATAGCTCCGAAGGCATGGAAGGATTAGTCAATGCTGCGATTTTGGCTTCAAACGCCCACGATGCACAGCCCTGGCTCTTTAAATTAGGGAACTCATCCATCGACATTTTGGCGGATACTAGCAGAAATCTTGGCCCAGTTGACCCCTATTCACGAGAAATGCACATAAGCTTAGGCTGCGCTATTGAAAACCTGTCGATTGCTGCCAAGGCAAAAGGGTTTTCACCCAAAATAACCTATTTCCCCAATAAGGCTGACGATCGGCATATCGCCACCCTAGATTTGTCGACAATGTCTCCTCTTCCTTCAGAACTCTACGATGCCATTCCCAAGCGCCATATGAACCGGGGACCTTATAATAAAACTCGCCCTATTTCACCAGAGATATTTCAAACGTTAAGTAACCTTAATTTGGATAGCTCAGATGTTCAATTATCTTTCTTCGATAATGAACAGGACAAACTTAAAATCGGACAAGCAATGATTGAAGCAACAGAGGTTTTAATGAGTGATAAGGAAATGATCGATGTTGATCCTAAATGGACAAGGCAGACATGGCAGGACATTGAAAAATACAAAGATGGTATCACAACAGATGCCCAGGGACTACCCATATTCACCCGGATCATTGCCAAAATGCTGCCGCCGATGACCCCAGAACAAAATAACAAATTCTGGCTTGATACACTGAAAGCCAAGCACGTCGGAACTGCGGCTGCTTTTGGCTTTATTGCCGTTCCCGATCTTACGAATAATCTGCAAGTCGTCAAAGCAGGACAATTATGGGAAAGACTTCATTTATGGGCTACCTCGAAAGGTCTTGGTATGCAGATTATGAACCAATTGTCCGAACGCAGAGACAGGGAACTGGTACTCAACTTGACACCACAATTCGGAGATAGGCTACGTGGAATTTTGAAGAATTCGGAATGGCACAGTATCATTCAGTTTCGAATGGGCTATCCAACGATTGAAGCACTTCCCAGCCCCAGAAGACCCGTCAAAGATGTTGTTGTTTCCAATATTTAAGGGTACTCAGGGCTCATCAATCACGCCTCAATAACAACAGCATGACCAATACCAGGCATGGATTCCCCTTGTAGCGTGGACGTTCGGCTATGCAGGGAGCCACTACCCACAAACAAGACTCGTTTTAACTCTCCAGCTTTGATCCTTTGCAAAATATCTCCCGCGAAGACCACCGATGAACAACCACATCCACTACCACCAGCATGGGTATCTTGGATGTCATCATAAATCATAACCCCACAATCCTTGAATACTGACCCCATAACCAAGCCACTTTTCTTAAATACTTCCCCTGCGAGTGCAAGTCCGATCGTACCAAGATCCCCAGAGGCAATCAAGTCATAGTCCTTAGGTTTGCGCTGCAAATCACGAAGGTGATTTATAATTGTATCCGAGACCGCCGGAGCCATAGCAGCACCCATGTTATGGACATCGCTGATAGCATAATCGACGACCTTTCCAATCGTTGCTGAAGTAATCCGCGGCCCTACGCCACTTCTTCCGAGAAGCACACTTCCTGCTCCGGTCACCGGCCACTGCGCACTCAATGCCCTTTGCTTACCCTTTTCGGTGGGCGAATGGAATTGACGCTCAGCCGTGTCATAGTGACTGCTTACGCCAACGAGAATATTCCGGGCGAACCCTCCGTCAATTAGCATGCTCCCAACAGCCATGCCCATAGCCATCGTAGAGCTAGCACCATATAAGCCGATAAACGGTAAGGCCATTTGACGTGCAGCATAATTTGAGGAAATGATTTGATCGAGCAAATCTCCCGCTAACATAAAATCAATTTGCTCCTCAGGAATGCCAGCTTGATCTATGGCCCCTTGCAGCGCTTCTTCGAGCATTTTTCTCTCCGCAAGCTCCCAAGATTTTTCGCCGTTTAGTCTGTCTTTCCATACCTTACTAAAGGTATTTCCGAGAGGACCTTGCCCTTCTTTAGGACCCACCACAGAATATGACGATAAAATAACGGGGGGATTAGCAAACACCACGGTTTGGTTTCCCATCCTTTTCAAATCCATGACTTTACTCACCCCTTGTAATGTGTTATTTTAAACCAAGGGAGACTGCGTATTTGTCGTTTTCCCTTTAGGCGGATGGAAAGTACTTTGTGGTCTGGGGTTTCTTTACAGGTTCTACATATAAAGGCCATATTATCCATAAAAAGAAGGGTTATTGCATTAATAAAATACCTTTTTTTGAATTTTTCGAATACACCCCATATTTATGACGATTTCGACAGGATGTTTGACGTATAATCATAACACAAGCAAGATAAGCGCTTGAGAATACTGTTAAGGCGGGGATGTTGGCGAATGGGACACGGAATAAGACTTTTGATTGTGGATGATAACCGTAATGTTTGTCAAATGCTACAGAATTATTTTCAAAGTCAAGAAGATCTACGCGTCGTTGGCGTGGCTTATAACGGTTTAGAAGCCATGGAGCTCATTCAAACTCAGGAACCAGATTTAATCATCCTTGATTTAGTGATGCCACATTTGGATGGATTAGGCGTATTGGAACGGATTAATGCTAAAACTACGATGAAGCGACCCAAAATCATTATGTTAACGGCTTTTGGGCAGGAATCTCTCACCCATCAAGCCATGACGCTTGGTGTTGATTATTTTATTCTAAAACCATTTGATCTAGATGTTCTTGGTCAACGTATTCGCTCCTTAATGCAGGATACGACGACAGCTGCGCCCGCACAGTTATCTTATTCGGCTTCTCCAAGCGTGGCAACGGGTGGAAAAGAGCACAATCTATTCTACGAAGTAACCGCGGTGATGCACCAAATTGGCATTCCTGCCCATGTTAAAGGGTACCAATATATTCGAGAAGCCATCTTAATGGTGGTGGCAGATGTTTCATTGTTAGGGGCGGTAACCAAGGAACTTTATCCAGGCATTGCCAAAAAATATGATACCGCAGCCACTAGGGTAGAACGTGGAATACGTCATGCTATAGAACTAGCGTGGGAGCGTCGACAAACAGATACGCTCAAACAGATTTTTGGATATTCTATGAATATTGAAAACCAAAAACCCACCAACTCAGAATTCATAGCAATTCTTGCTGATAAATTTAGAGTGATGGGGTTGGAAAAGTAATTTTAATTTGCGAGCCAATGTGACACAGCCTCTACCACCAAAGAAAAGGTAGAGACGTTTTAAAAATGGAGAATTGATGCCAATATAATAACATCGGCCTTTGAAAGTGTTTCGAAGGTCTATATTAATTTCAATGACCTAAACGAAAAAATAACATAAATATCACATTTGGCTAACACCAAATTCACAATGTAATGTTAAGATGGAAATGTAATCAACAAGGAAGAGCACCAAGCTGAAACTACAGAAAAGGACGTGTTAATATGAAGTATAAAATAATGATAGGTACTTTATCGATCCTTATGATGTTATCAACACCAACCTTGTCAAAAGCGCAAGGTGTTTCAGATAAATCACCGGTACTTACGATGGGACAGTCCGAAGTCGTCGGGGTTAAGGCAAAAACACTGGGAAAAACATCTCATCAGACCATGGTCATTGCACGGCTCAGGGCACGTGCTAAAAAGCGGGGGATAGAATCAGAGGTTCTTCAAGCACAGGCTAAAGTTCTAGATATTAATCCAACCGGGTTAACCGATCATGAAATTAGAATACAAATGAAAATAATCGGTCAAGCCAAACAACTAGCATCTCTTCAGACACAGGCCAAAGCACTCGGTCTTGACATGACAGGTCTAACAAATGAACAAGCAAGAACAAAGATTAAGGCAGCCCAACGAGCCAATACACTCACACACCTTCTAGCACAGGCCAAAACACTGGGCATCGGGACCAGTTCCATGAAAATGAGCCATTAATATAATTGACAAACGGACTCATCGCATCTTAAAATGCCAATATGCCATGTATAGGTATATTGGCTTATTTGTTAGGGTTCTTATTGGAAAGAGATAGAGTATGAACTAGCACCTATTTAATTGGAAGAGGGAGACGCTAATGTCATCTGGGACAAACCCTGTTATCGTCCAAAGCGATCGATCAGTCCTGTTGGAAGTACTTAATCCGCTCTATGAAGAAGCTCGCCATACATTAGCGGTCTTTGCTGAATTAGAAAAAAGCCCGGAGTACATGCATACTTATCGGATTACTCCGTTATCGTTATGGAACGCTGCCTCCAGCGGAGTGACCGTTTCCGAGGTCTTAAACGGTCTAGAGCTCTATAGTAAATTTCCCCTACCTGACTCGGTGCGTACGGAAATCCAGCAACTCATGGGTCGCTACGGCTTGGTGAAATTAGTTCGAGATGGAGATAAGTTCTTTTTAACGGCAGACGACCCAGTCATCCTCTTGGAGATCACCCGTCATAAAGAAGTCAAACTGCTGTTAGCCTTTGGGGAAAGGGACGAAGCTTCCCTAAACAAGTCTCTAACTCGAGTAGAAATCAACCCGGAAGCACGTGGACAATTGAAACAGCTTTTAATAAAGCTCCTTTACCCAGTCGAAGACCTAGCGGGTTATATCGAAGGTACCCCGTTACCAATGGTCTGGCGTTCCGAAAATTCGGGGGGTGAACCATTTGCCCTGCGATCCTACCAACAAGATGCAGTCGCAACGTTCCATCAAAAAGGGTCAGTGCGAGGGGGAAGTGGAGTTTTGGTGTTGCCTTGCGGCGCGGGTAAAACTGTCATTGGCATGGGCGTAATGATGCAATTGCAGTGCGAGACGCTAATCCTTACGACCAATAACAGCGCTGTCAAACAATGGCTGAGCGAACTGGCCGATAAAACGACCCTAGATGCAGCGCAAATGGGGGAATATACCGGCGAGAAAAAAGAGATCCGTCCGGTTACTGTGGCCACTTACCAAATTCTCACTCACCGGTCGAGCGCCGATGCAAAATTTAGTCATTTTCATGTCTTCAATGAAAAGAATTGGGGCCTGATCATCTATGATGAGGTGCATCTATTACCAGCGCCAGTCTTTCGTGCCACTGCCGATTTGCAGGCGAAACGTCGCCTCGGTTTGACGGCAACGTTAATACGAGAAGATGGCAAGGAAGATGAGGTTTTTACCCTCATTGGCCCGAAAAAAATGGATGTCCCATGGAAGGTCCTAGAGTCACAAGGCTGGATCGCCACGGCAGAGTGCACAGAGTGGCGAATTTCCATGAGTCAATCTCGCCGCATGGACTATGCTTTAGCGGAAGAACGGGAAAAATTCCGTTTGGCGGCGGAGAACCCGCGCAAGCTGGAGCGGGTGTTTCAGCTGATGGAGCAGCATCGGGATGATCTGGTGTTAGTGATCGGACAGTATGTCCGTCAACTAGAAATGCTGGCTCGCGAGCTAAAGGCCCCCTTAATCACAGGAAAAACCCCTCAACGAGAACGAGACCGCCTGTATGAAGAATTTCGCAGCGGCCGCGTGCGCAAATTAGTCGTTTCCAAAGTGGCCAATTTTGCCATTGATTTGCCGGACGCTAATGTGGCAATTCAGGTCTCCGGCACGTTTGGTTCTCGCCAGGAAGAAGCGCAAAGGCTTGGCCGAATATTGCGTCCCAAACAGGGAGACGGCAAGGCCTATTTCTATAGCTTAGTTTCCAAAGACACCAAAGAGCAGGAGTTTGCCATGCACCGTCAGCTTTTTCTCACGGAACAAGGGTACGCCTATAAGATCATGATCGAGGAGGATTTGGAGACATGAATGAACCGATGACTCCAAAGTTTCGACCGGTATTTGGCACAAAAATGATAGAACAAGTGATTCCCGCCCCAACGGTGTCCCAGCTACCTTCACGCGCTGCTGCACCGTCAAGAAAGGATTCTAGCCATAAGAAGGTTAAGCCCGTATCGTTGCCCCACTATTTTTCCAAGCTGGACCCGACCGAACGAATCCTTTTGGCTTACACCGTCTTTCGACAACCAGACGACTGGAGCATCAGTGAATTTTATAGTTATGACACAGAAAACTTTAACTATTTAGATAAGGATCTACCCGGTCTCGAGTATTATGAGGTGGTTTGCTTATTGACGGAGTGGACAAAAGCTGGCATCTTGGAGACAGGACGTTCTTATATGTCTTACACTCTTAAAGCAGGTGTATCCGAAGCGTACTGGAAGTGGTTGCGTAAGCAGGCACCTCCAAAAGCCAAATTTGAACCAGATAAAATCTACAGTTCACATCTATCAGGCACCTTGGATAACCTTCTAAATCTGTTGGTGATGGTTAATCAAGGAGACGTGCTGCTGACCCGCGCCCGTGACATCAGCAAGCATTCTATGAAGCGCATCCTCGCTTCCTTGACGGTGCCCACTGTTACAGATGAACTCTTTAGTCTGGAAGGCTATTTTTACTGGCTGTTGGGCGTTACTCAGCTTCTTCAGCTGATCGGGTCACAAGGGGATCGATTGGCTTTGACAACGTTTGGAAAAGACTTACCAGAAAACATTCAAGTGGAGGACTTACTTTGTGAATTCTTCCCGCTTTATTTTCGCGCCATCTCAATGAAAGGATTTTACTTGATCTTACCTTTAATGGATCATTGTTCTGAATGGACAAGCTGGACTGGGCTGGTGGAAGGTGTCATTCCTGCCGGCAATGTCGGTAACCTTGTAAGGAAAGATCGGGTCATTAGTACACTCGATCCTCTGCGATTTTTCGGTCTATTGGAGTGGGGTGAGTGTCAGGAAGATATCTTGATTCGGACCACCCCTTTGGGTCAACTTCTGTTTCCAAAGTTGTTGCGGGGGTACGATCTCACGAAATTTGCTCCTAACATTAAATCACTGACAGATCAAGCCTACCCGATGAACGGTCCAAATACGGCTTATGTCCAACCAAACTTTGAAATTTTAGTCCCTAGTTCCGCGTCTTGGGCGGTTCGCTGGGAACTTGGGCAATTCGCATTGCTTGAGCAGCAAGATCAGATGCTGAAATATCGCTTAGATAAGACGTACCTCATGAATGCCCTCAAACGAGGGTTGCCAGCAGAATATGTGATCAATCAGCTAACCAAGCTCAGCGCTTACCCTTTGCCTGAAAATATCGTAATCACAATCCGACAATGGGTTGAGAGCTTTGGCCAAATGACATTTTTGCAACTAAGCCTGTTAGAATGTACCACACCCGAACAGGCAGCCTCCATCGCTTCAGGCCGTAAATACCGGGAGTATGTATTCGGCTTATATAGCCCCACCGCGGTCATCGTACGCGAACCAGAAAAACTGCGCAAGCTCTTAGAAAAGCAGGGTATATATCCGCTGCCCGGCATTCTGGAGGGAGAGGAAGCAGCGAAACGCAATAACAAATTGACGTAAGAGTTGACAAAAATTCTACACACCATGATTAATTTTCTAATTGTGTTGTCAATTATCAGATAATAGAATATAGTTAGAATATTGAAACATATTAACTCTTTTAACTATGATTTTGATATTAATAAAATCGAAATACAAAAGGAGTGAGTTAAAACTTATGAATCAAGGAGAAAAGGTATACACAATAAACCACGATGTTTATTGCTTGAAATGTGGGCATAAAGGAGCACTACAAGTCTACGGTGATTATGTCGTTGAGTGCCTTATGACACCTAGCGGAGATATTGCTGGGAATGTCCCCTATGAGTGCTCTAATTGTGGGAATAAGTGTGCCTTACATTCTGGCGGCTGCAAGTCTGATGAAAAAGCGTTTATCACCATTCATGATGCGAGAAAAATTCTCATTGATACCTTCTCAAAAACTGACGAAGTCTTTGCAATCCTGAAATACAAACTAGTTATTTATGTACACTTCATCTCTGAAACTTATGATGATGATCGTAATGGTGTGATGCGTAAACTTGAAAAAGATAAATTACTGACCTACGAATTGCTTGATGAAATCTATGATATAAGATTAATACACTCAAGTTCTACCATCTTAAAAGATGGCTATCGCGACCATATGTGGTTGTACTCAAAAGCCGGTTAACTTATACGTTCGACATCGTCCGAAGTTTATTATAGAGCGTCCCTATGGATATCTTTAAGGCAATAGCAGCTTTCTTCTTTCCTTCCGTTGAATTTCCGTAACGCTTCAAAGCCAATTTAATCATTTGCTTTTCCATTTGTTCAATGGGCACGACTTCGGTGAGCGTCTGCTCTTTCTCAAGGGTGTCCTGGGAATCCACGCAGTTCAGTATATGTTTATAGTCTATAATTTCTTCTTCCACCGTGACCATGGCACGCTCAATCACGTTTTGAAGTTCCCGGATGTTACCTGGCCAGTTATATTGCTTCAACAGCTCTTCCGCTCGTTTTGTCAATCCCATCACGCGTTTACCGAACTTGCGGTTAAACTTGGCAATGAGGGCATTCACATAAGCCGGAATATCTTCTTTATGTTTCCGTAGTGGCGGTAAGTGCAACTCAAGGACATTAAGCCGATAATAGAGATCTTCTCGAAAATTACCTGATTTCGCCATCTCAAGCAGGTTACGGTTGGTCGCTGAAATGACGCGGACATCCACTTTGATGGTTTGCGTCCCACCAACCCGTTCAAACTCCATTTCCTGTATAACGCGTAGAAGTTTGGACTGCAAAAAGGGATTCATATCTCCAATTTCATCTAAGAAAATCGTCCCCCCGTTTGCCAACTCCATCTTGCCAAGCTTTGTTTTTAAGGCGCCTGTGAAGGCGCCCTTCTCATGCCCGAAAAATTCACTTTCGAGTAATGTCTCCGGGATCGCTGCACAGTTTACTTTGATAAAAGGGCTATCTCTGCGCGAACTAGCACCATGGATGGCATGGGCAAACAGTTCTTTTCCGGTGCCTGATTCTCCGGTAATGAGAATGGTTGAGTTACTCTTTGCCGCTTTACGGGCCAAATCCAGAGCACTTTCAAATTCAGGGTGGCTCCCGATCAAGTCATCAAAGGTATATTTATTCGTGGAGATTTGATTAATGCGGCTTTGCAAATCGTTAATGACTTGATTCGAAGCTTTTAACTGTTCCATTAATTTATAAATATCCGTGATTGGCTGAAAGACGACGACTGCGCCTGTCATTTTCCCGTCAACAACGATAGGGGAGGCGTTTGAGATTACCTCTACATTCGTGCCTCCAACCACAGCCCTGTGAGAGAGCTCAAGTTCATGCGTCAGGAGACACCTTGCTAGGGCACCCGTGGGAGAAACATCAAAAATATTATGTCCAATACGATGATCCGCCGGAATTGAAGTAACCCGAGTAAAAGAGGGGTTGACATATTTCACCTTTCCGTCAATTCCCGCGACTTCGATGGCTTCCTGAACAGAGTTCAAGATGGTATCGAGTTCACCTCTTAGCCCTTTAATATCCGCCAGCTTTTCTTTATCTTCTATGAGGTACATCATTAGATTCGCCCCCTGGGCTTCAACGATTGCGCTGGACTTGGCTTTGTTGCGTTCTAATTTTGCTTGAACATCGGGGTCACCGGTTGCTTCAATAATGACATCAATATTGTTAAACTTTAGAAAGTCCTCCAAGGTCACGCAGGTTGGCACACCGTCTAACCTTGCCATTTCCATCCCGAAGTTCTTCTCTAAAAGATCACAGACCACGCTGACCACAACTTGGTCAATACTTCGTAGCGTTTTATAAATTGACGAACCACCGTGTCCCATGCCAATAATGGCCACTTGTACCTTCCGATCCATAAATTTACCCTCCTAATGGAATTGCTCGTAGATAATAATTTATAAATACAGTTAATGAATTATTCGCTTTAATTCGACAATCTCCTACCATATATATAAATTTTTTTAAAATATTTTAATTTCTGCGTAATCTTTCTCAAGAAGCCATAGTCTTTTGCCTTTTGCAATTATTTTATGGTATTATCTGAATATGTCAGGATAATGACTTATTAGGGAGCGATCAGATTGAAAATTATAGCCTTCATTGGACCGAGTGGTTCCGGAAAAAGTCACAGGGCCATTTCCGTTGCCCATGATACTGATTCTGACTTAATTATTGATGATGGATTATTAATCCAAGGCAGTCGTATCATTGCCGGCATATCTGCCAAGAATCAAGCGACAAAGATTTGTGCTGTAAAAACGGCGCTATTTACGGATTTGGAACATCGCAAGAAAGCGCAAGAAAGCTTAGCCGTGCTACACCCAAACAATATTTTGATCTTAGGCACTTCCATCGCAATGGTCGAAAGGATTACAGAACATCTCGCTTTACCAAAACCGGTCAAGATTATAAATATTGTGGTCGTTGCTTCGTCTGAGGAAATAAGTACGGCGAAATATTACCGTAAAAATTTAGGGAAGCATATTATTCCTGCTCCGACAGTCGAAGTGAAACGGAACTTTGCCAATACCTTAATTGAATCGCTTCAGGTTATCTTGCACCTTAAAAATTCCGACAAACAGAAAGTATACGAACAATCTTCGATTCGTCCAACATTTTCTTATCTGGGTAAAATATTGATTGCAGATAAAGTACTCAACGACATTATAAGATGTGCCTTAGCGACCTTCCCCGGTGTAAAACAAGTGCTTAAGGTCAAAGCTGTCTCGGATCAAGGCAATACAATCCTTTCTATCCAATATACGGCGAACTATGGGCTACCCCTTCACATTTTGTCTCAAGAGATTCGGGCAAAAGTGAAGGAAGTAGTAGAAAATCACACAGGTTTTAATGTACTAGCAATCAATCTATTTGTAACGGAAGTCGTTAGACAAAAGTAACACGCGATGAGTCCAGCGGACATTTATGAAAGTAACGAAAGCATTCCTCCTACTGAGTAGGGGGATTTTTTTTATACATTTTTATTGTATCATTTTATTCTCAATATTTTAACTATTTATAAATCTTAGTTACAAATTATATAAATTGAAATAAAATGCTCCTTTAATTTGGCGTGTAACAGCGTCAAAAGCCTTATAATTCGGCTTTTCGAAAGTTTGTTAATATTGGCACAATAATTGCAATTAATGTCTATTAAGCGACGATATTGAATGATATTGTCGATTGGACGAATGTTAGGAAAGGGATGTAACGATGATTGACATTAAGGATCGTGTACGCAACAAAGCCCTGCATACGAAGATTGTGACGGCAGAGGAAGCCGCAGCGATTATCCAACCCGGCATGAACATTGGTGTTAGCGGTTTTACTCCAGCAGGCTATCCAAAGGCAGTGCCCTTGGCGCTAGCAGAAAGAATGAAACAAGAAGCCTTTAAAATTAACCTGTGGACGGGCGCTTCAGTTGGACCGGAACTTGATGGGGCCCTGGCGGAAGCCAATGGTATTGCCAGAAGGCTACCTTATCAAACCAACAGTACCTTGCGTAAGCAAATCAATAATGGAACGGTGCAATATCTTGATCTTCACCTTAGCCACGTTGCGCAAATGGCCCGCTACGGTTTCTTGGGTAAAGTGAATGTCGCCATTGTTGAGGCCTGCGCTATCACGGAAGAAGGCCACATTATACCGACCACGTCACTTGGAAATTCTGCTTCTTTTGTCCAAAGCGCGGATATTGTCATTGTCGAAGTCAATACCAGCCAGCCCTTGGAACTAGAAGGCATGCATGATGTTTATATACCCCTGGACCCTCCTCACCGATTACCCATTCCCATCGTTAGGATTGACAACCGAGTCGGCACTCCCTACATCCCATGTGGGCTTGATAAAATCACGTACATTGTACCGTGTGATCTGCCGGACACAACACGGTCACTTGCGCCCATTGACGACGACGCCCGAGCCATCAGCGCGAATCTGACGGACTTTTTCAATTCCGAAATCAAACACGGCCGATTGCCAAAAAACTTATTGCCACTGCAATCAGGTGTCGGATCTGTCGCGAATGCAGTTATGGCGGGTATGGTGAAATCACCCTTTACACACCTCAACGTTTTCACGGAAGTCATTCAAGACGGCATGTTCGATTTAATTGATGCCGGTAAACTGGACTTTGCGTCGGGAACGTCACTGTCTCCTTCGCCAGAGGGCTTAAAACGGTTCTATGCCAATATTGACGAGTATCGCAAAAAGATATTACTGCGACCCCAGGAAATTGCGAATAACCCAGGAATAGCTCGGCGACTAGGCGTTATCGCCATGAATACAGCCATCGAATTTGACATCTATGGCCATGTCAATTCCAGCCATATTATGGGTTCCAAGATGATGAATGGAATTGGCGGTTCGGGTGATTTTGCTCGTAGCGGTTACCTGACAGTCTTCTTTAGTAACTCGATCGCTAAAGGCGGAGATATTTCTTCGATTGTTCCGATGTGCTCACATATCGATCACACGGAGCACGATGTTGACGTGTTCATTACCGAGCGTGGCGTCGCCGACATTCGTGGTCTGAGTCCGAAAGAGCGTGCCCGCGTCATCATTAAGAATTGCGCGCATCCTGACTATCAACCGATGCTCATGGACTACTTGGAAAGAGCGGAGAAGGCGACGGGCTTTGCTCATAGTCCCCACCTACTTGAGGAGGCCCTTTCTTGGCATACAAGGTTTTTGAAGACCAAATCAATGAAACTGAAGCAGTAAGAAACTTAAGATCACAACGGTAGTTGTCAGTTTGTTATTTCTCGTCCAGGAAGGACGGGGGTTTACAGACTGCTAACAATAAGTAATGAAAAGGAGAAATTGAGTATGGCGAATGAATCTTTAAAATCAAAGGTACAGGCGTATAACGCCAAAGTGGAAAGATCCCTTGAGAAACGCCCTGAACGCAAAAATCTTCCCCACAACAGATTGTATACTCCGTTAGATACCGAGGGGCTTGACTATGAAAGCGACTTGGGCTTTCCGGGTGAATATCCTTATACCCGTGGTGTACAACCAACCATGTATCGCGGTCGCTTCTGGACCATGCGTCAATATGCAGGATTTTCCAGTGCGGAGGAATCCAACAAACGCTATAAATACCTTCTACAGCAAGGACAAACCGGCCTATCATGTGCCTTCGACTTGCCGACCCAGATCGGTTACGACTCAGACGACGCGATTGCCGATGGCGAAGTGGGCAAGGTCGGCGTGGCCATCGATTCCTTAGCGGACATGGAGATACTTTTCGACGATATCGACCTTGGTAAGGTCTCAACTTCAATGACCATCAATGCTCCAGCCACCGTGTTATTGGCCATGTACATTGCCGTCGCAGAGAAACAAGGCGTTGCGGTTGAGGATCTCAAAGGGACGATTCAAAATGACATTTTGAAAGAATACTCGGCTCGTGGCACTTATATCTTTCCGCCAAAACCTTCAATGCGCCTGATTACAAACATTTTCGAGTATTGCTCGAAAAATGTTCCGCAGTGGAATACCATTTCAATTTCGGGGTACCACATCCGCGAAGCAGGCTCGACCGCGATACAGGAAATCGCCTTTACCATTGCCGACGGAATCGCTTATGTGGAGGCAGCGATTAAAGCGGGTCTCAACGTTGATGACTTTGCCAGTAGGCTGTCCTTCTTCTGGGACGTCCATAACAATGTTCTGGAAGAAGTTTGCAAACTCCGAGCTTCACGACGTGTTTGGGCCAAGGTTATGAAAGAGCGGTTCGGTGCGCAAAGTCCCAGGTCCATGATGCTGCGAACTCACATGCAAACGGCGGGTTCCATGCTGACGGCTCAACAACCTGAAAACAATATCGCACGTGTAGCGCTGCAAACTGCGGCGGCAGTTCTCGGTGGCACCCAGTCATTGCATACCAACTCCAAAGATGAAGCCTTGGCCTTACCGACAGAAGATTCAGTGCGAGTCGCCCTGAGAACTCAGCAAATCGTTGCTTACGAAAGCGGTCTGGGTGATGTCGTCGATCCACTGGCAGGTTCTTACTACATTGAAGCTTTAACCAGCGAAATAGAACAAGGCTGTTGGGATTATATTCAGAAAATTGATGACATGGGTGGCGCCGTTGCAGCCATTGAAAAGGGCTATATCCAGGGAGAAATCCAAGAGAGTGCTTACAAGTGGCAAATGGACGTGGAGAACAAGCAACGGATTATCGTGGGTGTTAACCAATTCCAAATTGAAGAGAAACCGTTAGAAGGTTTACTACGAGTCGACGAAGCGGTTGGCGTAATGCAGAAAGCAAAACTGGCCAAACTGCGAGCTGGGCGGGATAATGCCGATCTCACAACAAAGTTGGCCGCGATCGAAGAAGCCGCAAAAGATGAAAGCAAAAATCTAATGCCATATATTCTGGACGCTGTCAAAGCCTACGGAACGATTGGCGAGATCTGTAACGTCATGCGCAAAGTCTTTGGCGAATATGAAGCGCACGTTAGCTTGTAAGCGAAGAGAAAAGGAGGAATAACCATGGAAAAACGTATTCGAGTCTTAATAGCCAAGCCAGGTCTTGATGGTCATGACCGTGGAGCAAAAGTAATAGCCCGCGCTCTTCGTGATGCAGGCTTTGAGGTCATCTACACTGGACTGCGTCAGACCCCGGAGCTCATCACAGTAACCGCGCTGCAAGAAGATGTCAATGTCATCGGACTGAGTATCTTATCAGGTTCTCATAACACGATATTTCCCAAAGTGCTGCGTCTCATGAAAGAAAAAGATATGAGCAATGTGCTACTGATTGCCGGTGGTGTTATCCCGGATTCTGATATCCCAGCCCTCAAGGCAGCTGGCGTCGCAGAAATATTTACGCCTGGCACCCCGACAGCAAGCATTGTTGATTTTATTAAAGCCAACGTGAAATAGTCTTGATAACCTGTATCGATGCTTAATGAGGTGGTGTAAATCGAGTGGATATTGTCCAAGAACTTTTAAAGGGCTCTTCGCTTGCTTTGGCCCGAGCCATTACAGCCATAGAAAATGAATACGATGAAGCCTTTTCAATGATGGAGAAACTATATCCCCATACGGGTCGAGCTCATGTGATCGGCATGACGGGTCCGCCGGGAGCAGGAAAGAGCACGCTAACGGACAAATTGGCGAAGCAATTCCGTCTTCAGGGAAAAACAGTGGGCATTGTCGCAGTGGATCCCACGAGCCCCTTTTCTGGTGGCGCCATTCTCGGTGATCGTATCCGGATGAACGAATTGACCCTGGATCCAGGGGTATTTATCCGCAGCATGGGGACTCGGGGTAGCCTAGGTGGCCTGGCCCTCAAAACGTCCGATGTTGTAAAAATTATGGATGCAGCAGGTAAGGATATTATCTTTATTGAGACCGTTGGCGTCGGTCAGTCAGAAGTGGATATTATGAAAACGGCCGATACAACCGTCGTGGTTTTGGTGCCAGGTCTAGGCGATGATATACAGGCTATCAAGGCTGGAATCCTTGAAATCGGAGATATCTTTGCCATCAACAAAGCCGATCGTGACGGTGTAGAACGGTTAAATAGTGAGCTAAATATGATGTTTGACTTAAATCAAAATGAGGTAGACTGGCGTCCGCCGGTGCAACAAACCATCGCAAGTGATGGCACCGGGATCGACGAACTCATGACGAAGATTGAAGAACATATCGGTTATCTAAATCAGTCGAACGAATTAGTTATCCGGCGTAAACAGCGGACTCGCAATGAATTTCTGGCACTCCTTGAGGAACAAATTAGTCGTCGTGTGTTAGAGAAGATCACGGTGTCCGGTGAACTTGATTCGCTGGTAACGAGTCTTGAACAACGGAAACAGGACCCATATACCATCGTTTTTGGCTTATTAAATCAGTATTTGCGTTAAGACTGATTCGAGAAAAATACGAGGAGGTTGATCTTATGTTCAACGTTTTGAAACTAGATCATATTGGCATCGCCGTAAAAGACCTAGAAGTGGCCAAGAAGTTTTACACTGAAATATTGGGTATGAAGGCACAAGGAGAAGAAGTCGTTGAACAGCAACAAGTGAAGGTTTGCTTTATTCCTTGTGGTGACAGCGAAGTAGAACTGCTTGAATCCACCTCACCAGAGGGTCCCATTGCCAAGTTCATTGAAAAGAATCGTGAAGGAATTCAACACATCGCGCTTAGAGTCGATAACATTGAAAACGCTTTAGCTGATCTCAAGGCCAAAGGCGTCCGGCTGATCGACGAAGTGCCGCGCTATGGCGCTGGCGGTGCAAGCATTGCCTTTGTCCACCCCAAATCGACAGGCGGTATTTTGCTTGAATTAACGCAGCGCAAGTAAATAACCTTCAAATTGAGATAGGAGACTTATGAATGGCGATTGATAAAATTACTGAGTTACAGGAAATGAAGGCTAAGATCTCACAAGGCGGCGGAGAAAAGAGAATCAGTAAGCAGCATGCCTTAGGGAAATTCACGGCAAGGGAAAGAATTAACCTTTTACTCGATGAGTCAAGTTTCCAGGAAATCGATGTCTTTGTAAAGCATCGCTGCACAGACTTTGGTATGGGAACGGTCGAGGCACCTGGAGAAGGTGTTGTGACAGGATTTGGTACAGTAGACGGCAGACTTGTCTATGTATTTGCTCAAGACTTCACAGTAATCGGTGGTTCATTAGGCGAAATGCATGCCGAAAAAATATGTAAAGTATTAGACCTGGCCATGAAAATGGGTGCGCCCTTAATTGGTATGAATGATTCAGGGGGCGCGAGGATACAAGAAGGGGTCGATGCCCTGTCCGGCTATGGGAAAATATTCTATAGAAATGCCATCGCTTCAGGCGTCATACCTCAAATTTCCGTGATTATGGGACCCTGTGCAGGCGGAGCCGTCTATTCTCCAGCTCTTACGGACTTCATCTTTATGGTCGACAAAACGAGCCAGATGTTCATAACAGGTCCTGCTGTCATTAAAACAGTGACAGGTGAAGAGGTGTCAGCAGAAGAGCTAGGAGGCGCGAAGGCACATAACAGTGTCAGTGGTGTAGCGCATTTTAGGGCCAAGAATGAAACGGCGTGCCTCGCAGAAATCAGAAGACTACTGAGCTTCTTGCCATCAAACAATCAAGAAATTGCCCCTATATTATCCACAAAGGATGCGTCAAATAGAATCGAAGACAAGCTAAATACGATTTTACCAGATTCCTCGAGACAGCCGTATGACATGTTAGAAATCATCAAAACCATCGTTGATGATGGAAATTTCATGGAAGTACAACCCTATTTTGCAAAAAATATTATTACCTGTTTTGCAAGACTCAACGGTTCCAGCATCGGCATCATCGCCAATCAACCCAAGGTACTCGCCGGATGTCTTAATATCAATGCCTCCGATAAGGCGGCAAGATTTATTAGAACGTGTGATGCCTTTAATATACCAATCCTTACCTTAGTTGACGTACCAGGTTTCCTACCTGGCGTGAAACAAGAATCTGGTGGGATCATTCGACACGGCGCGAAAATGCTTTATGCCTATTCAGAAGCCACGGTTCCAAAGGTAACACTCGTTGTCAGAAAAGGATACGGCGGATCCTACGATGCAATGTGCAGCAAAGACTTAGGCGCAGATATGGTATTTGCATGGCCGCAAGCAGAAATAGCGGTCATGGGGCCAGAGGGCGCCGCGAGTATTATCTTTAAAAAAGAAATCGCCAACGCCGAGAATCCTGAACAAACTGAAATCGATAAAATTCAAGAGTACAAAGATAAATTTGCAACCCCTTACATTTCAGCGAGCAGGGGCTTCGTGGATGATGTTATAGAACCCTCCACGACAAGACCCATGCTGATCAATGTCTTTAAAATGCTCTTAAGCAAGAAGGAAACGAGACCCTCGAAGAAACATGGCAACTGCCCATTATAAGCGAGACTCATTATCTTTCGATAATCGGGAATCCTAGCACCAAAGGAGGTGTATGCAGGCCCAGAGGTCTTCAAGGGAATAATTAAGGGGGAAATAATAATGTCAAACGTAGAGTGTCCAATCGCCGGTAAAGTACTGAAGATCAATATTGAAATCGGTCAACCCGTTGGTGAAGACGATGAGTTATTCATAGTAGAAGCCATGAAGATGGAAAACCAAGTGTATGGAGACGAAGGGACCGTCAAAGAGATCAAGGTCAAAATTGGCGATCGCGTCCAAGAAGGCGACGTACTAGCAATCATCGAATAAACGACTGACGGATTTTAAGGCCTAGCCCTCAATTTCTCAATTGAGGGCGTTCTTAAACGCCTCACGGGACTGGCTTATTGAAAGGAGATTAATATGGAAGTATTAAAAATGATTCAGGCCATGGGGCGAGGAACAGGCTTTGCTCATTTCACGCCGGCTCATATCATCATGTTAGCGTTGGGAATCTTATTTCTATGGTTCGGAATTGTAAAGAAGTATGAGCCTTTCCTTTTAGTGCCTTTAGGGATCGGATGTATCCTGGTCAACATTCCAGGGACAGGCTTAATGGCCCCAGGTGGGCTTTTGGGCTACAACTACCAAGGTATTGCCTTAGTCATTTATCCACCGTTGATCTTTCTAGGGGTCGGCGCAATGACAGACTTTGGACCCTTAATTGCCAATCCGAGTACCATCATTCTCGGGGCAGCTGCACATCTAGGCATTTTCATTGCCCTAATTGGGGCAAAGTTAATGGGCTTTAGTCTTGCTGAGGCCAGTGCCATCGGCATAATCGGAGGAGCAGATGGGCCCATGGCGATCTATGTGGCAACCAAACTAGCGCCGCATTTACTGGGTCCCATCGCCGTCGCCGCCTATTCTTATATGGCCTTACTTCCTCTAATTCAGCCACCCATTATGAAAGCACTCGTTCCTCTAGAGGAAAGAAAAATAGCCATGGAGAAATTAAGGCCTGTTACTAAGCGCGAAAAGATCATTTTCCCGGTCATGATGATTTTTATCGTCCTGGTCTTACTTCCCCCTATTGCACCGTTGATTTCATGTTTGATGTTGGGCAACTTGATCAGAGAATGTGGCGTCATGGATAGAGTTTCTAACACCATAGGCGGCGTATTCTTAGATATTATTACGGTCTTTATAGCCGTTGCGATTGGATCAACCATGAGCGCGGAAAACTTCGTCAATTTACAAACGCTGAAAATAGTGGCACTAGGACTGATCGCTTTTTGTGCTGGCTCAGCCAGTGGCGTCTTGTGGGCCAGACTGATGTGCAAAATGAGCGGAGGAAAAATCAATCCATTAATCGGCTCTGCAGGTATTGCCGCTGTCCCTATGGCCGCACGAGTCTCTCATAATGTGGGAATTCAATACAACAAACGCAACTACTTAATTATGCATGCCATGGGTCCAAATCTCGCGGGTGTACTCGGCACTGCGGTAGCCGGTGGAATCATGCTGACTTTATTGGGGGTGTTTTAAAATGGCAATTATTCCAGATACGCTTCAAGGAGCCCTTGTCTTAAGTGCCTTCGATTTTGTGGCTTGTTTCTTTGTACTTTGGGGCATCAGTTACCTAATTAAAGGCCTCGGATTTATTTGCAGTAAGTTTCCAGAGGGCGGTAAAAAAAGCTCGAATTAAAGGGGGAAGATGCATGAATAAAGGTAATGTGTTTATCTTACTAACTGCGTTGGCCTACAGTACCCAAGAAATTGCCAATAAAATGTTGGTGAAGGAAGGCTTGGACTCCTTTCAAATCACATTTTTCATCTTCTTAATCGGAGCAGTACTCTTAACCCCTATAGCTATGAAAGATCTCAAAGCGAGGCAGCTAAAACTGAGTGGAAATGATTTTGGATACTTTGCCTTAAATGCAGCATTATGTGTCCCAATCTCCATGGCGCTTCTATCCTTTGCAGGTAAATATACGCTCGCTTCAACTTCAGCCGTTATATTTAGCTCGAATGCGGTCTTTACAGTACCCTTTGCTTATTTGATTCTTAGAGAAAAGGTGAATAAAGCCACCTTAATCTCTCTTCTAATAGGCATTGTGGGCGTTGTGATCATCTTCAATCCAGCCAAAATAGCAGCCGGTGGTGGATCGTCTGATTTATTAGGAATAACCCTTGCATTAGGGGCTGCTATAGCTTGGTCACTCTTTACAGTTATCAGCAAGATTAGAATACATCGATATGGTGGTTACATTTTCAACTGTATCGTATTCTACTCCGGTGCCTTAATGGTGCTAGTCATACTTTTCACAACAGGAAGACCGATCATAAAAGGCATTGATGGACATGCTGTCTTAGTACTGGTCTACATGGGCATATTCATTAAGGCGCTTGGCTATGTCTTCTATCTGGGAGCGATAAGATTAACCTCAGCCGTTACAGCCTCCTTAGTATTTTTAATAAAACCTGCGTTAGCGACAATACTCGCTGTCTTAATCCTTGGAGATAAGATGCAGACACACGTCATTATAGGGATTGGATTTATTATCATAAGTTCCTATATTGCCTTTAAATCTAAGCGCGCTTCTGAGGTGCGCCCGATAGGTCCGGTTGGTCCGGTGAATAAGGCGTTGTAAGCGAATCGTTATAGGAAAGGAGCTGTCGACTAGGCCGCTCCTTTCCCATACTGTCAGAAAGTATAACTTTTCGTTATATACTTTCTACAGCATAAGGGCAACTAAGGCGACCGCCTTCGCTGAGGCTTGGCGCTAGCCAAGTTTTCTTTAAAAACACGAAAATTCTAGGCAAGCAAAAGGGGGTTGAGGAAGTATGGTAACGATAAAGAATAGTGGGAACGAAGAAGTTTCCTTGCCGCATAAGCAGATCATCTTGCTTGGAAAGGAAATCAATATTTATCGGGAAGTCTCTTCAACCAATCATATTGCCCAGAGTATGGCAAGATCCGGAGCCTTAGACGGCACCCTCGTGATGAGCATGACGCAGACCGCGGGAAGGGGAAGGATGAAACGCCAGTGGTCGTGTCCACCAAGCAAAGGAATTTTGATGTCGATGATCTTAAGGCCGGAACTAAGCGTGCAGTTTGTTCCTCAACTGACACTACTATGTGGGGTTGTCGTCGCCGAAACCCTTAGAAAAGTGACAGGCTGTTCGGCAGGCATCAAATGGCCTAACGACATCGTCATAAACGGGAAAAAGGTCTGTGGCATACTCGCTCAGAGTAGTTATTCTAGCAGTGACTCCTCGTACGTCATCATGGGCGTGGGGATCAATGTGAATCAAAATATCCATCAACTCCCCCCCGATTGTCTGGAAACGAGTACTTCTCTTCGGCTAGAACTGGGCCATAAGGTTTCTCGTTTCAAGGTCCTTGAGCAGTTTATGGTGACTTGGGAAGAACATTACCAGTGCTTTTTGACAGGTGGACATCAATATCTCCGAACGAAATGGATTGAAAACAACGTTACCTTGGGACGAAATGTTACGATCAATCAAGAAATAGCAGCCGTTCAGGGCGTAGCAATTGATATTAGCGAAAGAGGGGGCTTAATAGTGAGCTTTCCTGACGGATCAGCGGAGGAATATTTGGCCGGAGATCTAAGTTTGGGGAAAACTCATTATGGTCAATCACTCGTTGACATTTGATCGTAAGAAGTTTAAGTTAATTGTAAACCTATTGAGTGGTTTATGGTTTACAATATAATAAGGGGGTGAACGCATGGATATGGATCATAAAGGCTTTTTTATAACCGGTACTGATACCGGCGTAGGAAAAACAGTGATAACAGCTGGATTGTTAGGGGCACTACGGAAGCGTGGGATGAACGCTATGGCGATCAAACCCATCCAAAGTGGAGGCGTCCTGCGTGACCACCAATTAATCTCGGAAGATGCTTATTTTTATGGCGTGGTGACTGACTTACCTTATACAACTTGTGAATTAAATCCTATTTGCCTACAAGCGCCTTTAGCTCCGGCTGTCGCTGCGGAAGCAGAAGGTGTGACGATCAAGCTAGACACGATCTTGGAGCATTTTCGAAGGATCTCTGCAAAGCATCAACTGACCCTTGTAGAGGGGGCCGGGGGGTTAATCGTTCCGCTGACGGGTGCCGGGGAGACAATGGCGGACCTGGCAGTGAGTATGGACTTACCGTTAGTCATCGTGGCTCGACCCGATTTGGGAACCATTAATCACACGTGCTTGACGGTAGCTTATGCTAAGGCTAGAGGGTTAAAGGTCGCCGGAATCATCATTAATGGTTACAATCATCAAAATCCTGGAGCCGCTGAACGGACAAATCCAGGTTTGATTGAAACAATGTCAGGCGTACCCATCTTGGGATTAGTTCCAAGGGTCGAGGGGCTAACCGTAGAAGGCGAGAACCCTGAACCCGGTAATTTAATTTCTATCATCGAAAAGTACGTCAAGATAGATCAGTTACTTATGAATCTTCAAGACGAGCAAACAACCCCAAATCACAAAAAGGAGTTGAGCTAATTGAACCAATTAAACCTAGATTACGCCCAATTGGCAGAGTGGGATAAGGCGTATATCTGGCATCCTTTTACCCAAATGCAAACCTGGAATACCGCTGACCCCTTAATTATTGAACGAGGGGAAGGCTGTTACTTAATTGATGTCTTGGGCAATCGATATTTGGACGGGACCTCTTCCTTATGGGTGACGGTTCACGGTCATGCTCATCCCGTCTTAACTCAGGCGATCAAAGATCAAGTGGATAAAATTGCGCATACGACGTTACTTGGGTTAGGCAATGTTCCTTCCATACAACTGGCCAAAAAACTCGTGGAGATCACACCGACTGGTTTAACGAAGGTCTTCTATTCTGACGCGGGGGCGACTTCGGTAGAAATCGCGCTAAAGATCGCTTTTCAGTATTGGCACCAGCACAATGACCCACGACAGCAGCAGAAGAAGAAATTCATTTCTCTAGAAGCGGCTTATCATGGAGATACAGTGGGCACCATCAGTGTCGGCGGTACGGGTTCGGCCTATGCTACGTATCGTGATTTGTTGTTTGAAGGGTATAGGGTACCCTCTCCTCATTGCTATCACTGCCCGTTGGGACAGGAACGCGATCAGTGTAATTTAGCCTGTGTGCACGCGGTTGAGGAGATTATGGCGGAGCATCATCAGGAAATCGCCGCCATGATTATTGAACCGCTCGTGCAAGGTGCCGCAGGGATGATTACGGCACCGGATGGGTACTTGGGAAAGGTACGCGAGCTTTGCACGAAATACAATATCTTAATGATCGCAGACGAAGTCGCGGTAGGATTTGGTCGTACTGGTACCTTGTTCGCTTGTGAGCAAGAAGGGGTTAGTCCTGACATCATGTGTATTGCGAAAGGCCTGACAGGCGGATATTTACCCCTTGCGGCAACGTTGACCACACAAGAAATCTTCAAGGGTTTTCTAGGAGAACCAAGGGAGGGTAAAACCTTTTTCCATGGTCATACCTTTACGGGAAATCCCGTGGGCTGTGCCGTGGCCCTAGCAAATATTGAGGTAATAGAACAAACCCAGCTAATTCAGCATATCCAGACGTCAGCTCAGCTGGTTCGTGGTGAATTAGAGAAGTTCAAAGCCTTGAGTCATGTGGGCAATGTTCGTCAAAGAGGCTTAATGGTGGGAATAGAACTCGTTCGCGACAAGGTGACCAAAGAACCTTATACAATAGAAGAAAATATAGGTCATCAAGTCATTTTAGAAGCACGCAGGCAGGGTTTGATTATTCGTCCCTTAGGAAATGTCCTGGTTTTGATGCCCATCTTAGCGATGAGTGAGGAACAATTAAGACAAATGCTATCGATCACTTACCAAGCGATTAAAGACGTCACTGAAAGGGAGTCGACATGATGAGTAAAGCTGATGTTATCAACCGGTTAGAAGAAAAGGTTTTAGCGGGTCAGGAAATTAACGAGTCAGAGGCCCGTGAGTTAGCGGAATTAGAAGGATCGGACCTATATCAACTGTTTGCTGCGGCTAGCAGGATCCGTGATGTGCGGGCTGGCAAAAAGGTGGATCTATGTTCTATTATTAACGCTAAGTCGGGCGCGTGCTCTGAAAACTGTCAGTATTGCGCTCAGTCGGCGCATCATCAGACGGACGTTGAAGTTTATGACTTATTAGATGAAGAATCAATTATAGAACGGGCACTTCAAATGGAAGCGGAAGGCGCTAAGCGGTATTCCTTAGTGACAAGTGGCCGGGGAATCAGTCAAGAGGATTTCGTAAAGGCCTTAGCCATCTATCGACGTTTAGCGAAAGAGACGAAGCTAAAACTGTGTGCATCGCTAGGAATCATTACCGAAGAGATGGCTCGAAGGTTAAGGGCAACCGGTGTAACCATGTATCATCATAACCTGGAAACCTCGGAAAGCTACTTTCCCAATATATGCACGACCCACAGTTATCAAGACCGCATCAGTACCGTAAAAGCATGTCAGGCTGCTGGCTTGGATATTTGCAGCGGTGGGATAATTTCACTGGGTGAAACAATGGATCAGCGCTTGGAGATGGCCTTTGCTTTAAGAGAATTAAGCGTGCAGTCAGTGCCCATCAATATTCTCAGCCCCATCGTGGGGACACCCTTGGAAAACCAACCCGTGTTACCTCCCATGGAAATATTACAAACGATCGCTATTTATCGGTTTATTTTACCCGAAGCCATGTTGCGCTTTGCCGGTGGTCGAGAAAGTGCCCTGCGTAATTTACAAGCGATGGGTTATTCTGCCGGAATCAATGCTACCTTGGTGGGAAGTTATTTAACCACCTCCGGTCGCACCGTGGCTGAAGATGTTCAAATGATCCTAGATATGGGATTGGAAGTATAAGGATGGAAGAATTTTATGCCGACTTGGAACAAAAACTGGAAAAATACCGTGAAGAGCATCTTTTTCGTGAACTGAAAAGTGTTACGGGAGCCCTAGGAGAATGGGTGGAAATCAAGGGGAAGACATTGCTCAATCTGAGTAGCAACAATTACTTAGGCATCGCCAATCATCCCTTGTTAAAAACAGCGGCTATAAAGGCAGTTCAACAGTTGGGCTGTGGTGCAACTTCGGCAAGATTAATTGTGGGAAACTACGAGTTGTATGATCAGGTGGAGCAAGATTTAGCCCGGTTTAAACAGTCGGAAGCAGCGTTAATCTTCAACTCCGGATATACGGCGAATCTAGGGATCATTTCAGCCCTAGCAGGCAAAGGCGACATAATTATCAGTGATAAAATCAATCACGCCAGTATAATTGACGGTATCTTACTCAGTGGCGCGAAGTTTTTACGCTATAAGCACAGAGACCTGGTGGATTTAGAGCGCTGTTTAATTAAGGCCGAGGGTTACCGTCGTAAATTGATCATCACAGATAGTGTCTTTAGCATGGACGGGGATCTTGCCCCTCTGCCTGCAATCGTTGATTTGAAGGAAAAGTACGGCGCAATTTTGATGATTGATGAAGCCCATGGGAGCGGAATTTTCGGAGAGAACGGTCGGGGTTTGGCTGAATTTTACCAAGTGGCGGACCGGGTAGAAATCATGATGGGTACCTTAGGCAAAGCTTTTGGTTGTTCGGGGGCCTATGTGGTCGGCCGGAAAGTCCTGATCGATTATCTACGGAATAAAGCCCGCAGCTTTATTTTCACCACAGGTCTCCCACCGTCCGTTTTGGCGAGTGTGCAAGCCGCACTTCAGGTTGTTCAACAGGAGAAATGGCGGCGGAAAGAGGTTCTAGCTAAGGCCGCCTGGGTGCGCAGGGAGCTGAGCGAGGCAGGATTTAACCTCTTAAACAGTCAAAGTCAGATTATTCCGATCCTCGTAGGGGATAATGCTGCAACTCTAGAGTTCAGCAGGCGCCTGTTTGACGTCAATATTTTAGCCATGGCCGTCCGGCCCCCAACCGTACCCCTTCATGCTGCCCGGTTAAGGTTGACCGTTATGGCAACACACAGTCACGAAGAGCTCGCTGGGGCTGTGAAACATTTGAAACAAATTGGACATGAGTTAGGGATTATCTAAGAGGGGAGTGGATGACGGTACGAAACATGGTACTTATTCACGGCTGGGCCTCGGACGAAAGTATTTGGCAGGCCACTCAGAACTACTTGGACCTAAGCTACCGCGTCTATACGTTGAATTTGCCAATCGCTATAAATAGCGACAGTTATCGTGATGCTGTCATTGGGTTGATTGAACAAAACGGTCTGGATCAAGTGATTTTGGCAGGGTGGTCCATGGGAGCCCTTGTTGCGATCCAAGTAGCCCACCAACTACCTCATAAAGTACAAGGATTGCTACTCATCAGTGGGACGAGCCGTTTTTTGGTGGACCCACAGGCTGTGATGAGGGGGGGCATTCCAGCTGCTTTAATCGTCAGGATGAAGAAACGGCTCAGTAAAAACCGTCAGAAAACGATCACCGATTTTAATCAACTGATGTTTAGTCCGCAGGAACAAGCCCGGGGATTAGCCGTAGACATTATAGACGGCACTCTCAACCGTGGACGAACTTGGGATCTGATGGAAGCCCAAGCTGGCCTGGATTACCTGGCAGAAGCGGATGTCCGGGCAGAATTGCAGGAGATTACCTGTCCAACGTTACTGCTACATGGCGATCAGGATCAGATTTGCCCCCTGGGAGGAGCGGAGTATATTCAGCAGCAAATACCTTACGCCCAATTAATTGTTTATCCCGGGGTTGGCCATATTCCGTTCTTAACCAACGTTGAGAGTTTTCACCAAACTCTGGAGGGGTGGTTAGCAAGCTATGACAATAAATAAAGCGCAAGTGCAAAAAAACTTTAGTCAAAATGCCATGACGTATGATCAATATGCTGTCGTTCAGAAGGAAATGGCCAGGGAGTTACTTGTAAAAATAAAAAATACTGGGAAATGTTTTCGGAATATATTAGAAATCGGCTGCGGTACCGGGTTCCTAACGGAACTACTCGCCAAGGAGTACCCCTTGGCGCAAATTACAGCGACTGACATTGCACCGGACATGATCGTTGTGGCGAGGAAGAAGTTAGCCAATTTCTCTAATATTCACTTTTCTTTGGCAGATGGAGAAAACCTGACGGCGAATAACGTGTCCTTAGAACCATCCTTTGACTTAATCGTATCAAATGCAGTTTTTCAGTGGTTTATAGACTGTTCAGCAGCCTTTACAAAGTACCATGACTATTTGGAACCGGGTGGTTACCTGATCTTCACGACCCTTGGCGCCGGTACCTTTCGGGAATTATATATTAGCTTGGAAGAAAAGAAACAACCGTTTATTGAAAATAAACACCTCCAAAAGGTCATGGCGGATGCCGGATTCCAGACCTCGGGACTTGAAGAAGTCACCAAAATGGAGTATTTTAACTCATCCCGGCATTTTCTGCGAGCCTTAAAGAGGATTGGAGCGAATAATCATCTGACGGAAGAGCTGGCTGTTAAAGGTTCTAATATCTTTTCTCTCGTCAAGAGTTATGATGCTAAGTTTTTAGGCAAGCGTGGAGTTCCTGCCACTTATCAGTGTTTATTTGGTTGGGGGCGTAAAAATAATCGGCCTCTGACTAGTAAATAAAAAGGAGGTCGGGTTATGGTGATTAACTATGATAAGATCTTTCCAGTCCAAGCAAAAGTTCCACAAAGCCCCATTGCTAAGTATGTCGTGAGGCTTTCTTTAGTCGCACCAAAAAGTAACTATGACCTTACTGGAGTTTGTGAGGATATCGACATTCCGCAGACCTTTACGAAAGTAGCTGACCGGTATAATGAACACCCAGCCCGGAGAATCGATGGGGGTAAGATGATGGATATTAGAGTGAGAACTGAGGACGTCGTTTTTACATTGCAGATAAAATCTGGTTACATGAAAAGTATGCGTCATACGATCGGCAATTCAATCAGTAAATGGCTGTACGCCGATTACTGTTGGGGAAAACTCACGGCACTTACGGATACAGAACTGAGGAAGAAGCTATTTACAGTAGAGTACGTTGAGTTAATCTGAAAGGGGGGGACTTAAATTGGTTTTCAAAAATATTATGTTTTATATTTTGGATCTAATTTTTATTGTTATTTTCGTCAGAGCTAGCAGATCTGGATCAAGAGCCTTTAAAAAGCTAAATGAAGATAGAGAAAAAGCGTTTGATTATATCGACTCAATTCCTAATTTCAAAAGTACACAGAAAGATAGTGGGATCATTTCAGGTAAATTAGATAAAGCCATCGCGATTGATGAAGAAAATCAACAAATTGCTTTGATCACATTACAAAATCATGAATATATTCATAGAATTGTTTCCTTTGATCAAATAGTTTCCACAGAAATTCTTCTAGATGAAATAGCGATCAGTAAATACTCCATCAAAGTTAGAAAGCTGGGTTTGAGAATTATGATCGATTCCATTTCCGAACCAGAATTTATGTTCTATTCTATTCATAGCAAAGACAAAATTGCGAAGTCTAGTATTGTTTATCAAGTTGGAAATGAAATCATCATGAAATGGCATAAGCTGATAACGTCTGCTATTAAAAAACGACAATGACCGAATGGATAAAAGTCATCGCCATTTTATTATGTTTAGTATTCATTGATCTTAAAATACACTTCTCCGGGCCTAAAAGTAGAAAATAAAAATAGCGAGGATGGAATTAACCGTTCTCGCTACTCTATAATAAGAATCCAAAAAAATGGATGAGAAAGTTACGTCGACCCTCTAACCTAAGAGTTAGAGGGTCTTTTAAGTGCGCCACACAAAGTTGCACCATTGTTACAGGGTTAATGTGCTTGCTGAATGGTAATTATATGTAATAAGTCCTATTTAAGGCAAATTTTAGTTGAAATATAATAATTTTCAGGGGGACATTAAATGGACCATCCCGAATCACAATCATCTGTCCGACGTTACCTAGCCTATGTCGGTTTATTTGGTACAACACAACTTCATTTAAGAAACCCCTTCGTGATTGCAGGGTGGTCTCTTGCCTTCCCTGGCTTAGGTCACTTATTGCTATCAAAATATACAAGGGGATATCTTTTGTTTCTTTGGGAAATTTTCGTGAATGTGAATGGGCATATAAACCTGGCAATTCTATATTCCTTTACAGGCAGATTCCAAATGGCGAAAGACGTTCTTGATAGGCTTAGGACAAGTTTTAATTCATCGCATCCCTGGTGCTTTGTTTATTATAATTGCGTCTATTGCGGTTTTCCAACAGGCCAAAATACTCCCCGCTATCCATTTCGCTTTTCTGGGACAGTTTGAGTATGCTAAATCCATTCACTTGGTGTTAGAAAGTTAAGTCTCAATTAAGACAAGATATTGCCCTATTGGAGGCATTTTATGAACGAGTCTGAAATGATCAATTGAATAGTAAGTAAATAACATTAAGAAAGTGGTTTGAGGTAATGAAAAAAATCTCGTACTTATTATCTATTGGGCTTATGTTTGCGTTGCTAGGATGCGAAACCGCAGTAGCTACTAAGGAGACACCTGACCCTGCATCCTTAATGAAGGTGACAGCCCAATACCCTTTATCACCAAAGAATCAACCTGAAATGTCTATGGATGAATTTGAACAAATTAAAAATGGTATGACTTACGAACAGGTAACTCAGATTGTTGGTGCAACTGGTGAAATAGTCGTGGAAACAGGTACTCCTGGCAATCAGTTTTACACCGTAACATTTCAGTTCAAAGGCGAGGGAAGTATGCTGGGCAGTATGTGGGGCAACCCCAATGCTCAGTTAATATTTCAAAGTGGTAAGCTAACTACAAAGACTCAAAAAGGACTAAAAAAATATACTTACGAAGAAATAGGCAAATTAAAGTGAATCTCAAAAGTAAGCACTGCGATTTGCCTAGACCTTCCAATAAATCCAGGCAGTTTTCGTCTGAACTTTCTCTTTTACCAATCCATTGACAGAAATCTCATTTAAATAGCGCCTTATTAACTCGTTCTTCTCATCACAGGCGTTATTTTCCGTGTCAAAAAGCGTTCCATAATAAACACAAGCTTCTTCGACCGTACGGACAGTTTCTCGATCCGTATCGACATAGGCAATACCGGGATAATACCCAGTGAGCCAAAGTATATTGAAAATGCTATAAACAGTATTGCTGTAAAATCTGACCTCTTCATTCTTTAAAATTTCCGCGCGAAGAATGTCTTGAACAGAGTCGGTGCGATGAACGAAATTGGACAAAAAGCAGTATCCTCTACTGGCTGAGGTCATTTTCTCTAGGGTCGCTAGGTCATGGATCCCTGGGCTGTTGATCGCGGTAACCAGGTCAAATCTTTTGCTCCAGCTGTGTTCTTCAAGGTTGACCTCATCCCAGTTTATGTTTTTAAAGGAGGTATTGGTGAGGTTGGCGGCTTCGGCATTTCTTACCGCATAGCCTAACATTTTGTCCGATATGTCGAGGCCTGTAACATCTGTTGATTTCTTGGCAAATTCAACGGCAAAGCGTCCTGGACCGCAGCCTATATCTAGGACACTACTAGTTTCGGTGAGGAGGCTCTTATGTGACAAAAAGGTCACGATTTTCTGAATGCGCTCATCAGGACCCGCTTGAGAAACTAACTTGTTAAACTCATCCGCCCTGTTGTCCCAAAACGCCTTACCAGATGCTTTGGAAGCTTTTCCTTCGCCCCAAAGATGGGTAAAATATTGAAGATCCATTCCTTCACCCTCCTCTAGAATAGTCCATAACTGAACCCTGTTATGGCTTACATTTTATTTTTGCAGGGGGAATTTGTCAATCTGGCTTCCACCATCGTTTTTCAAAATAGACAAGCAGGGCATTGACAACGGCTGGTAAAAGTTATATATTCATAACATAGAGTTATAAATATATAACGTGAGGCGATATTAATGAAAAGGAAATTTAACCCGTTAGCTTTAGTTGGTCTGATTGGATTTTTCGGATTTCTCGGTCCATTAACTGGCAGAGGGACATGGTATTATTGGTTCTCTTGGTTCATTGCGTTTTCGCAATACAAAGAACCCACAGATGAAAGATTTTTTGACAATCTTTATAAAGTAGGTCTACTAAGTTTTGTAATAACAATGTTAGGACTTATGGTGCTATTTTTCATGAAAGAATTAGGTATGTCTCAGAACCTAATTTATTCCGGCATAGAGCTTGTTTTCACAATGGGATTTCTCAGTTTTGTTCTTGTACTCAAATACTTTGAAGTGTATGGTGAATAAATGGAAACATTAAAGACAAATTTAAAAAAGTACCGCTTTTCCGCAGAAATGTCTCAAGATCAATTAGCCAATTTAGTGGGTGTGCGCCGTGAAACCATCGTTCATTTGGAAGCAGGGAAATATAATCCGTCTCTAAAATTAGCCTTCGATATTGCAAGAATATTTAACGTTCCTATTGAAGAAATTTTCACTTATAGGGATTAGTCATTACGCTATATGGCACGTCATAGGCAATGCCAACACTGAAAACAATTAAGCCCCCTCGCTCCAAATTTCTGGAGAACGAGGGGGCTATTTATTGTAATAGGGTGACGTGTCCTTAGGCGATCATTTTATTCGGGATTGGGAAAGATATATAAAAGGTTGTTCCGATAGAATCCGAATCAATCTGAATCTTGGCGTTGTGAGATTCTGCAATTTTGTAGCAAGTTGCCAGGCCCAACCCGGTCTGACTATCCTTCGTCGAAAAGAAGGGGGTTCCTACCTTATGAAGGTTTTCGGGTGGAATACCACATCCCTCATCCGCAATCGCTAGCACGACTTTGCCATCCTCCACATAACTTCTAACTTTTAGACAACCTCTTTCCCGCATTGCTTCAAGTCCATTGCGGGTTAAATTAAGAACCAGTTGGGTGATATCTTTTCCATTGAGATTTAGGTTGGGAATCTCACCTGGAATAAAACAAATTTGTTTATTTTGTGTAAAAGTGTCTGCTTCTAAACGAGGATATAAATTAGCTAGAATGCTATTAAGGTCTTGGCATTTTAGTTCAGTTTGTTTTGTTTGAGCCAGTGAAAGGAATTCTGTGATAATAGCGTTTGCCTGATCCAGTTCCGAAATCATCAGGTTGAAGGTAGTCTTTCGACCTGCAAACTCAGGTTTCGCCCCAAACAGTTGGAGATAGCCACGCACCGTGGTCATGGGATTCCTTATTTCATGACCGATTCCCGCCGCCATTTGTCCCACAAGGTTCAGTCGATCTAGGCGAGCGACCTCTTTATTGGCAATGATTAACTCTGTTGCCCGTTTACCCTTCTCTTCGTTTTGAAAGGCGAGCTCTTTATTGGCAGTGATTAACTCTGCTGCCCGTTTACCTTTCTCTTCGCTTTGAAAGGCGAGCTCTTGATTGGCAATGATTAACTCTGCTGCCCGTTTACCTTTTTCTTCGCTTTGAAAGGCAAGCTCTTTATTCGCAATAATTAACGCTGCGACTAGTTTTTCTTTTTCTTCGCTTTGAAGGGCAAGCGCTTTATTGGCAGTGATTAGCGCTGTAATCCAATGTGCCTGTATTCTATCATCAACTATTTCTTGAAGGTTAATTCGTTGTGCCTTTAACTTCCTCAAGTCTCTTTTCATATCTACAAACAACTCCATTCTGTCACAATAAAATTTACCTCAGTCAATATTTCCTCCATGGTAACTGGATCCTTTTAACTATCTCGTAAATTGCCTTGAAATAGTCTGGAATTTCTTCTCTGTGCAACATTTCCTTCGATAGTGTATCATATTATTCCGCAGAAATTTGTAGGAAAAACAAGAATAAATATAAAGATAAATAACAATATAAATAAACGAATTGCCCAACCTCCATAGGACATAGTCCTATGGAAATTGGGCAATTTTTCACAATCTAAAAGGTGTTAAGTTTCCACTCTTTATACCGGAGCTACTGGCACCACCTCGGGTGCGGCGGGGAGCACAATGGAAATTCTGGTGCCGATATCTTGCCGACTCAAAACCTCTATGTGTCCGCCATGCCGCTCCGTGATCCACTTCGCAATGGACAAGCCTAGTCCCGTTCCGCCCGTAGCTCTGGCTCGGGATTCGTCGGCGCGGAAGAACCGTTCGAAAATCTGAGGAACCGCATCTGGCGCGATACCAATTCCTTCATCTTGCACAGTCAGCCGCGCATAGCCTTCTGCACCTGAAACAGAGATCGTGATCCGTTGTCCCGGGGCTGAGTATTTCATGGCATTGTCAATCAGGATCCGCGTTGCTTGCTTGATCAGGCTTTTATCCGCATGAACGAAAACAGGCGTAACCTTCGAATCGTATACGTGCCACCCGTCGATCATCTGCGTTTCTCGTAGCACTTCTACAGCCAGCACGGACAGTTCAAAACGCTCTATTTGCAGCGCCATGGTGTTATCGTCGCCCCGTGCCAGAAATAAAAGTTGTTCCACCAAGCCTTTCATATTCGCTGTTTCATCTTTGATGGCATCAATGGATTCCTGCAACGTCTTTTCATCCTTCTTGCCCCACCGGTCTAGCAGATTGGCATACCCCTGAATGACGGAAATCGGCGTCCTCAGCTCATGGGACGCATCCGACACAAAGCGCGCCTGGGAACGATAGGATTCGTTGATTCGGTCTAGCATCCCATTAATGGCGGAGGCGAGAGTTTTCAGTTCGCTTTGCGTATCGTCCACGGGAATTCTCGTATCTAGCCTAGTGGCATTGATGCCGTCCAACTTACCTGCCAGAACTTCCAACTGCTCCGGTGTAAAGACGCCGCCCATCGTCAGAGTTTGCGCCGTTTCAGCCAATTCATGAATGGGTCGGAGGGTTCTTCGAATCGTTCTTGCGCCTGAAATAATGCTGCCCAACAACATGATCAGTTCCAAAATCAGGACTATGCCAAACATCCCCACAAAGATCCGTAGCGCCTCCCGAGGACGGATGGAAATAAGATAAGAACGTCCGTTATTATCAATCGTCACATTATAGGTAAAGCCCTCTAATTGTCTCCCGAAAATCACGCCATCCGATTTCGGCAACTCAACACTCCTTATGCCGGACGCAGTCTGTTTGGAAAAATAGGTCTGCAAAGTTTGGGGTATTCGAAACCCCTGCGGTTCTCCTGTCTGTACCGAAACACTGTATCCGGTGAGCTCAAGCCAGTTCTCCGCATCGAGGGTAGGCAGTCCCGTTTGATTCAACCTTTCGGCCGCCGTCGCCACAGTCTGTTCGGAACGCACAATGAGCCCTGCGGTAGACACCAGGCACAGCGCTATATCAAGGGTCAAAAAAATTCCCAGCATTCGAAAGAATAGTCTGATGTTGAGCTTCCAGACAAGGGAAAACCGTATTTTATGCCGGAGGTTCTTGGAACTGTTTAACGGCTCATTTTTCATCCTTAATCACATACCCCACTCCCCTGACAGTGTGAATCAGCTTAATATCGAACACCTCGTCAATTTTTCCTCTCAGAAAACGCACGTAGACATCGACAGCGTTGGTTTCTCCCGTAAAATCATAGCCCCATACATTTTCGAGCAGTGCTTCCCGGGAAACCACCAATCCTTTATTTTTGAGCAAATAGTGGAGAAGATCAAATTCACGTTTTGTCAGTTCAATGGGCTTGCCCATCATGGTCACTGTATGGCGGTCCGTGTCCAGTAACAGACCGGAGGAGGACAACACCACCACATCCTCTTGCGTGGTTTTTCTAAGAGCGGTGCGGATCCGGGCGAGAAGCTCCTCAATGGCAAACGGTTTGGTGATATAATCGCTCGCACCGCTGTCAAGACCGGAAACCTTATCCACCACGCTGTCTCTCGCCGTCAGCATAATGATGGGAACGGAGGAGGTTCGGCGAAGTCTGCGCAGCACTTCCATACCGCTTAACTTCGGCAACATAACATCTAGCAACACGAGATCAAACTCGCCGGTTTCGGCGAGTTCAAGCCCAGCTCTGCCATCAAAGGCCTTGGCTGTGGTATAGCCCTCATAGCCAAGCTCCAGCTCAACAAATCGGGCAATCTTTTCTTCATCTTCAATAATTAGTATTTTTGAACTCATGGTAAGTCCCGCCATTTCAAATAGTTTTTTATTTTTCCATGGACTTCTTGAGGTTTACCGCAGCGTCCGCCGCGCTATTCATCGCGTCATTGACCGTGTTTCCGTTGCAATCAGGTCCGGTGAAGCGATAGCGATAATTAAAGAATAGTCCGATAATGATCAGTGGAATCGTCACCCAGAAGGCGAAGATGAGCAGTCCGACGAGGGCAGTGACCGGAACAGTCGCTTTGGTTTCCTCACCCAAGAGGACGATGAAGTTATTTGCATTGCCCTTGCGAATGACTTTCAAGCAAAAGGCTCCAAATTTTTTCATCAGAGACAGGAAGGTTTCACCGTCGCTATGCTTAGTTTGCTTTTCCCCGCCTGTCTTTTGGTAGGACGTTGTGCTGGTGTCTGCAGCTTTTTCGCTACTGTAATACCCGCCACCGGTTGGTGCATTCACTTTTCCTTGCTTCTCCAGATAGATAATGGCTTCCAGCAAATCCCCATTAGTTGCATCGAGAGCAGTCTTTGCCTCGTCGTAACTTACATTGGCCATGGTACGTAGTTTTTCTACTTGTTCTAAGGTTGTCATGAAATTTCCTCCTTGTTATTTGGTGATTGTGTGCAATTGAGTCTATTTGAATTCTAACCCAAAAAACTTCAAGGAGAATTTGAGCATTATTAAAATATGATTAAAAAAAATTATCGAATCCATAGAACAAAATAAACGATTGACTAAGAACTAGTGATTCTATAAAATAGAACATAAATAGAACAGATATTCGTTAAAGGAGGAGGGCCTTATGAGAGATACCAAGTTAAAAGAGCTCAGGCAAAAGCGCGGATTAACTCAAGCGGGAATGGGACAAGTCCTGGGAATAACGAAAGACTATGTGAACATGCTTGAAAATGGAAGGCGTAAGCCTAGTTTTGCCTTAGCAAAACGATTTGCCGACTTATACGAAATGACCGTGGACGAACTATTTTTTTAAGATCAGGGATCAAACATGATCATTAAGGAAGCAAACGTTAGAAAGGAGATGAGGACGTGAGTGTTATAGATAAAAAGCTTACGGGACAAAAAATGAGAGAAGCTCGTCTCAAAGCTGTCATAGGAAGCCAAAAGGAATTGGCGGAGAAGACGGGCATTCCAGCCACCATTATCAGTGACTTGGAACGGGGAAAACGCCCCATGAATGCAACTTGGGCTACGAGGATTGCTGAAGTCGTTGGGGTATCTTGGACGTATTTAATGGAGTAATGGAAAGGGGCAAGGGACGATGGATGCATGGGCGGGAATGGAACGGCTACTCCATTTATCAATGGGAATTCAAGTAGGCGCCAGTGGTGTCGCACTGATTGCGGTCCTAGAATTAAAACGCAGGCTTCAGTATCCAGTAGAATTTCAGGCACAGCTGGGAACAAGTCCTTGTATCGTTAGACTCACAGCGGAAGAATGGCGTTCGGTGGCCGGCATTCATGTGCGCAAAACGTTTGAACGGACCAAAGCCAAGCTAGAGGAGCTTGGCATCTTGCGCATCGTACGAAGTGGAAAATTACTGGAAGTCACGCTTTGGCCAGAGCCTCAAGAAGCCACAGACGTGTGCACATGTGACCAAGTACATATCGATATCCAGCAGAGTCCGCCGGAAGTACACCATGATACGCAAATAGCTTTACCAATGAGACCAGGAAAAATCCGCAATCTAAAACAAAGGTTATTGGATGAGACAGATCATGAGACAAACCTTGGGACAAGTTGTGGGACAGAGTTGGGGACACGCGGTGGGACAAAGAGTGAGACACCGCGTGAGACAGGCACTGACTCACTGAGCGAACGCATCCTTAGGCTTAAGAAAGACGAAGTCTTCCTTAAGAAAGGCGTTAATAAGAACGTCACTTATCCAACTCTGTTGGATAAGCCCGCGTTACCACGTTATCCGTTAAACCGTCAATATAAAGATAACACGTCCAAGATTGATAACGTCAGTAACGCAGTAACGATGAACGGTCAACGCTATCACGAAAGGCGCTCTGCGCCACCTTCTAATGAAATCAGTGTGGTGGAGTTTGCGATTCATTGGGTAGAAGAAACGGGACATGCCCTGACCCCTTACGAAAAAGAGGGCTTGATCCGCTTCATGCGTCTAGGATATACCGAGGAGCTCTTTGTTGAAGCGCTCCGTTGTGCTGTCGCAGCTGATAATCGTAAGATGGGTTATGTCATGGGGATCTTGCGCAATTGGTATCAACAAGGGGTCCGGTGCCTCCAAGACGTGGAGGCGGTTAAGAAGTCCTGGGATGATTTGCGCTTTGTTAAGCGTGTTAAGACGAGCTAAGGTGTGATTCCATTACCGACCTTCAGCGGAACTATTGACAGAATTAATCAGGGTCGAGTATACTGAATATAGAACAAAGGTTCCCATAAACAAACATTTGTTCTGACAGAAATTCGGTTTGAAAGGAGGTGAAAAAAATGGCTGTAATTGCATCTGCTATAGACTCAGTGATGGTCGTAACCTATCAAACAGGTTTAACCCCAGAAGGCTCTCCGATCCTTCGTCAGCGTAGCATTCCAAATGTGAAATCCGATGCGCTGGACCAAGACGTCTATGACGTAGCCAATGCCCTTTATGGACTTCAAGACTATCCATTAATCGGTGTACGTCGGGACAATCGAGTGGACTTGGCGGTATAGTCAAGACTACAAATAAGGCCAATAGGCCGAAAGGAAAGGAGGAATAACAATGGCTAGTATCAGCAAAAAGGTTCTACGTATGACCTTTAACAGTACATTAGGGAGTGCGGTCAGCTTTACATTACCGGAACCGAAAGCAACTTTGACTGGAGCGGAAATTGAAGTCGTGATGGATCAAATGATCGCGAAAAACATTTTTTTAACCACCGGCGGTGCGCTCGTTTCCAAACGAGATATCAAGCTCGTCGACACGACAACGAATGACTTGTACGACGTACCAGTCGCGTAACAGCGAAGACTGAGGAGGAGGATCGGTCAAGGATCCTCCTTCTAATAGTAACACATGAACTATAGACTTGGAATAATAATAAACAGAGAAGTTTAAAGAAAACTTGGCTAGCGCCAAGCCTCAGCGAAGGCGGTCGCCTTAGTTGAACTTATGCTGCAGAAAGTATATAACAAAAAGTTATACTTTCTGACAGTGCAAGAAAGGGAGGGAATCGCATGGAAGAGATGTTAAAGCTTGTTGGTAATTTTGGCTTCCCCATCGTCGTGAGTACTTATTTACTGGTGCGAATCGAAGGAAAGTTAAACGAACTGTCTGTAAGCATCACAGGTCTTGCCCAGGCCGTTGCCGTGCTGAAAGGTTAGGAAAGAGGGGAATTAGGATGGATTGGCAAAAGATCGTGATACACCACACTGCAAGTCCCACGGAAGTACGTCGCTCAGGTAAGCTCGTTCCTGTCGACGCAGCCATGATTCGGGAATGGCATAAAACGAAGGGCTGGAGCGATATCGGGTATCACTTTGTCATTGGACCTGATGGACGCTGTGAAGCAGGAAGGCCCATATATAGGCCTGGTGCCCATTGCCATGTAGGCCATCGTAATTTTATCGGGATCGGAGTCTGTCTAGTAGGAAATTTCAGTGAGACGGAAGTACCAGATGCCCAACTCGTCGGACTGGTCAATAAAGTCGTACAACTCATGGAAGCCTTCAAACTGGGTACCGAGGCGGTTGAGTTGCATCGGGACGTACCAGGCGCTGCCACGGAATGCCCAGGACGTTTCTTCCCGAAAGATATCTTCATAAAGAAGTTGGAAGAAAGTTTTAATTGAGTTAAATGAGCTGCAATCACAAACGACAAAGTGAGCCCTGCCGACAACGTTGGATCAGGGCCACTTTTTTACTGTCAGAAAGGGGGGGTCAATATGAAGGTCGTGATTAATTTCGGACATGGTCCCAAAAATATCGGTTATGATCCCGGCGCCATCGGACCAACCGGGTACAAGGAAGCCTCTCAAAATTCAGAAGTCGGTTCTAAACTTGTCCAGAAACTCAAGTCGATGGGTTGGGAGATTCTCGCCCTTCAAGACGGTGATCTCCGGGACATCACGGACCAGGCAAACGCCTGGAAGCCAGACTTTTTTCTCTCGCTTCACGCTAATGCTTCGGTACCTGAAGCCCACGGTATAGAGACCTATGCGTTAGCTCCCGGTGGCAAGGGTGAGAAAATTGCCCAAGAGATTCAGAAGGAACTTGTCGCGGCGACAGGCTTGGCTAATCGAGGCGTGAAGTTCGCCAATTTTTATGTACTCCGTGAAACCCATTGCCCAGCAGTCTTGACTGAGCTTGGATTTATTTCTTCTCCTGCAGAGGAAGCCCTCATGAAGCAAGACGGCTGGGATGATCTCGTGGCCACCGCCATCTGCCGGGCAATGAGCAGAGCGGTTTCACAACCGATTAAGGTCACAGCAGCCGCGCTTAACTTCACTTATCCCAACAACGCGAAAGTAGTCAACGACAATCTCACGATCAGGGATGCAAACGGCCATGAGGTCCCAGGCGAATTCGTCACTAAGGGAAACGACATTACGGTCCTCGATGTCAGTTATTCTAAACAGTTAGTGCTACTCGAATATCTAACCCCTTCAGGCGTTAGCAAAGGTTACGTGGCGAACGCGGCCAGCTGCCTCCAATATTATCATCAAGGAAAGTGGCTTAATGGATCTACGCCAGAGCCTGTGATGGATGAAAGCGGGGTAAAGATAGGTGCGCTGGATCCCAGGGAGCAGGCAACCCCCATATATCGCAAGAATGGGAAATTACACGTTGTTTATTCAACGGACAAGGGAATCAACACGAAGAGCGGCTACGTCACCTGGGACGGCGGATTTCAGGGCTAGAATGGTTCACCACGATGAGCATCCTTGTGAATTTCCAAAATAAGGTTTCACAAATTCTTCACATAATGTTCAAAGAACGGTAACAAATATGTTTTATACTAAATTTAGTGGTTGATCCAAATCGCTTGTCAAAGCGGTTCACATAAATTCTCTTTCTTATTTCTTTTCTTCTTCTTCTTCTAATTACCCCTCCTTGCGAGGGGCATTTTTTTGCCTAAAAATAGCCCCCGGCTCGACCGGGGGCTATTTTATAATTCCCTCATTTGATGAATTAGCAGCTGGATTGCTTTTTTTTCGAGCCTTGACACATAGGACCGTGATATCTTCAGTGAATCCGCTACCACTTGTTGTGAACGCTCCAAGCCGTCCAACAAGCCATATCTGAGTTGAAGCACTTGCCTGTAATGAAGGGGGAGCTTTTCAATCGTTTCACGTAGAATTCGTTGATTATCCTCGTTTTCAATCTGATCGGCAATCGGCTTGTTATTGGCAAAAAGACTATCAATCATTCTTAGTTCGTTCCCATCATTATCTTTCCCGATCGCCGAATAGAGGGACGTTTCAGATTTTGAATGATCTTTACGATAGGTCATAAGGATCTCGTTTCTGATGCAGGTTGACGCATAAGTACTTAGCTTCGCGCCAATATTAGGATTAAAGCTATCGATCGCTTTGATGAGGCCAATCATACCGATGGAAAACAGATCAGCATTCTTTTCTTCCTTTTCACCAAATTGCTTCACGATATGGGCCACTAAACGCATGTTGTGTTCAATGAGCCTATTTCTGGCTTCTTCAACTTTGATGATATCAGCGATCGCGTCTACGTCTGAGTTCGTAGGATCTCGCCTTAAGAGTTGAAGATAGCGTAATTCATCTTCTTGGCTCAGAGGATGTTCAAACGAGTCATTGTTAATATATGAAACGAGAAAGGGTAATCCGTTGAGTAAAGAGAGGGCAAAACTAGCCAGAAATGCTTCCATAAACATCAGCTTCACTCCTTTCACATTGTGTTATATTATGCGAACTGAAGGAAGTTGGTGTTTGTCCACAGAGCGGTGCAGAAATAATTGTGCAGGAATAATTTCTCCACATTTGAGTTATCCTAAAGACAAAATCAACGCGTTTTTTAGGAGAGGAAGTCCCTGTCTATAAGAACCTAAGGAGGCCTCCATGAATACAGTAGACATGATACATCAGCTTAGACTTAAACTGTGGGATTTAACTTATACTCAATGGAAAACAGAGACGCTCTTTTCTATCCAGTGGTGGAGTACGGTCGCACTCATTGTAATTTCCTATGCTATCTGGTGGGTAATAGTAGACAAACGGCGGTTATCCCAAATACTGTTATTCGGGTCACTCGTGGCAGTCCAGAGAATCGTGATGGATATTATTGGTACTAACGTTGTCTTCTTCAGTTACGATATCCGCGAAACACCCTTTTTCCCTAGCCCTTTTCAGCTTGATTTCACCCTGATAGCAATGGTCTTTATGGTGGTTTATCAGTATTGCCACACCTGGAAGAAGTATCTTATATGGACGGCAGTCGTCACGGGAATGATCAGTTTTGCCTTCTTTCCAATATTAGAAAAGCTTGGCTTTCTAAAGATATATAAAAATTGGAATGTATTCTACGCCTATGTTTTGATTTTCATAATCGTTTCATTATCAAGGTGGGTGGTTCTGGCAGTCCTAAACATTCAACAAAATGCGAAAAATGCGAAAGATAAGTAGAGAACACTTAACCTTAGCTTCCATAATAATGCTTCACAAATCCTTCACACAAAGTTCAAAGAAGGGTAACAAATATGTTTTATACTAAACTCAATGGTTAATCTAACTCGCTAGTTAAAGCGGTTCACATAAAGTCTTTTTCTCATTTCTTTCCTTTCCTCTTCTACTTATATGCTCCTCCTTGAGAGGGGCAATTTTTTTGCGTAAATTTCTGGCCATCCTTCGAATTTAAGGGCGAGTCGTATCAAGAGAATGTGTTAAAAGAGGGTATGGTAGAAAGAACGTAGCATATCCCTAAATGTTTGACAAAATATATTTAACATTATAATATTTAAATTATAGTATACCTGTATATATAACATCATTAGATTAACAATAGGCAATAGATTAAGCCAGTAAAACCCTAAAATGGTTTGGTGGAGGAAAGCAAATGAAAGACTTAAGCGAAACGAAGGAATTGTTAGTCAGAAACGTTGAACAATTAGATGAAGAAAATTCAATTAAATTGGCCAAGAAAGCGTTAGATGAAGGGATCGACCCTCTATACTTGCTAGATTTAATGAATGAAGGAATGAAGAGGGTAGGGAAACTTTATGATTGCAAGGACTATTATATTGCAGACCTGATCATGTCGGGGCTGATTTTTAGACAAGTATTGGAATTGGAAGAAATGACTAATTTTTTCCATGAGACGTATGATAAAAAAATAGGAAAAGTCCTTATCGGCACTGTAAAAGGGGATATTCATGACATTGGAAAAGACATCTTTAAGTATATGCTAGAGGCCTATGGTTTTGAAGTGATTGATCTCGGGGTAGATGTCTCAAGCGAAATCTTTGTGAAAAATGTTGAGAAACACAATCCTGATATTGTGGCACTGAGCGGTGTATTAACGAGCACCGTTGATGAGATGAAAGAAATCGTAGATTCTTTATTGAAAGCACACCTTAGAGATAAAGTTAAGATCATAATAGGTGCTAACCATCTTACACAAGATACTTTCAGATTTATTGGTGCAGATAGTTATGCCACAGATGCTTCGGTAGGGGCTAAAGTGTGCAGCAAATGGATGAAAGCTGATAATGGGCAAGGAGTAGAGGGTAATGGCTGATCCGGTTTACATGAGAATAGTTGAAGATATTAAAAAGAAAGTAATCAGCGCAGAGTTAAACCCGGGTGATACTGTTCCCCCTGAGAACGCACTTTGTAAAGAATATGGCGTAAGCCGAATGACGGTAAGAAAAGGTTTGGCTATTTTGACAAATGAAGGATACATCTTTTCTGTCCCTGGCAAAGGCAGCTACGTCCAAAAACCGGAAGTTAATAAGTATACGTTACACTATGATGAGATGAATAACCCCATTAACAGTGTTGATAACGCAAGGTTGTTGGAAGTAACAATTATTATGCCTGACGAGAAGTTAGCAGATAAGTTACAAATTACCAGAAACAAGCGTGTTATTATGATTAGAAGGTTGTTCTTTACTGATGGAGTCCCTGTGGCTTATGATGTTAAATATATGATTTATAGCAAAGGTATGCCGATTGTTGAAAAGGAAATTGAACAGGCGACCTTTCAGGAAATGGTTTCAAATGGAATGCCAATTTTTGCATTAAAGAAAAAAATAAATATAAGTGCGCAGATACCGAGTGAAGAAATTAAGAAATATCTCAATATTTATGATGAACTTGCCTTATTAGTTGTTGAGCAGAAACTTTACAACAATGAAAATAAGCCCATTGGCATAGGTGTAACTAGTTATAGGGGAGACTATATAAAATTGCAGGGGAATAGTGCTTGATTCCGCGAACGAAATAAAAACAATTTATGACGCAGGGTGGAGGGATCTTCATGAGCTATCATAACGTGGTTTTCCAACCCGGAGAAGTATTGGTAGAGGTTGCGGAGGGTAGTACACTAAAGGAAGTCATGAATGATGCCGGCTTAGAGTTCGATTTCCTCTGCGGCGGTATAGGGAAATGTGGAAAGTGCAAGGTCAAGATTAGCAAAGGATTAACTACGCCAGTTATCAGGGAAAAAGAAATGCTTCATTCCAAAGAATTGGACGAGGGTATACGTTTAGCATGCCTGACTACTATACATAAAGACTTAATAGTGGAGATTTCTAACCAGAAAAAGCTTCAACATAATATCTTAATATCATCTGATGAAAGGGATTTCGAAATTGCACCACACTTCAACAAGGTGTTTATTGAAGTGGAGAAGCCTTCGCGTATTACTCAAAGTTCTGATTGGCGTCGCCTGAAGGAAAGTTTAGCTAAACAAGGGTATAAGGATAGCGATTTAGAGCCGACGGTCTCCAGTTTAAGGCAGATGCCCGATGCCCTTAGAGGTACTGAAAACTGTATAACCGCAATTATGTATGAAAATGAAATAGCTGGAATAGAACCGCAGGACACGACTAAGACGATGCTGGGAATGGCTTTTGATATCGGAACCACGACCATTGTGGGCTATTTACTCGATCTTTATTCGGGCAAAGAGTTAAGTGTGGTGTCTACCCTTAACCCCCAGACCACGTTTGGAGCAGATGTTATTTCTCGCCTCACCTTTGCCAGCCATGAAGAGAATGGTCTCCTAAAATTGCAGAATGCTGTCGTTGAGGCTATTAATAAACTTATTGCAGAAGCGGTAGAAAAAGCTTCTGCAACTAGGCGTCAAATCTATGGGATTTCTATCGCAGCGAACACCTGTATGCATCATATCTTTCTAGGCATAAATCCTCAAAGTATTGCGGTATCCCCTTATGTACCTGCTCTCAGTGAACCTTTGGTATTAGATGCTTCAGAACTCAAAATTAGCATCAATGAGGCAGGGAAAGTGTTCATGCTACCCAATATTGCTGGTTTTGTGGGAGCTGACACGGTAGCAGTGCTGTTGACGACAGAATTGGACCGGAGTGAAGAGATTAAGCTTGTCATTGATATTGGTACAAATGGAGAAATTGCGCTTGGTTCAAGGGAAAAGATCGTTGCCTGTTCGGCTGCCGCAGGGCCTGCCTTTGAGGGGGCTCAAATCAGTAGTGGAATGAGGGGTGCAGTGGGGGCAATCGACCATGTCTTTTATGGAGACAAGCTAGAGTATTCCGTAATAGGGGGAGGAAGACCCCTGGGAGTGTGCGGTTCTGCTTTACTTGATACGGTGGCGGGATTGGTGGAACTTGGTATTGTTAATAAGAGAGGGAAATTCTTGGCCTTCGAGCAATTAACAAACGTTGAGGCAAAAAGGCTTAAGGACAACCTTATACAGTATGAGGGGCAAGGCGCATTTCTACTTGCCGGAGCAAGTGTAACCGGCCACGGTAGACCTATCATGATTACCCAGAGTGATATCAGGGAACTTCAGATGGCCAAGGGAGCTATGGCGGCAGGAATCAGAGTTTTGATGGAAACGTACGGTATTCAATCAAAAGATATTAAAGAAGTCCTCTTGGCAGGGGCATTTGGAAACTACTTGAACCCTCATAGCGCCTGTGTTATTGGCTTGATTCCTCCTGAACTGGAAAGTAAAATTAAAATGATCGGCAATGCAGCGGGTACTGGCGCTAAATTGGCGTTGTTATCTGCAAATGAATTTCGCAGAGCAAATGATATTGCTGAGGCAGTCAAATTTGTTGAATTGGGTAGTTATCCTAGATTCAATAGTATCTTCGGTCAATGCACATATTTTGATATTAAGTTGTGAAAATATTTCAAGCAAAAAAGCGGGAGACAAAGGACTTTTATTAGTTCATTGTCTCCCTTTAATAGGTCCATTTTTAGCGAGAACTATTGTGAAAAAAATCACTTGACAAACTAATTGAATATTGATAATATACAAATATAAGACCTGTATATACAAGAATACCCAAGCAGTGAAGAGAATATAACTGTGAATAGGAGGCCAAGTTAAATGATCATTATTGGCGAAAAAATAAATGGAACCATTCCGAGTGTCAAAAAGGCAATAGAGCAAAAGGACGAGGAATTCATCCGAAATCTTGCCATAAAACAGACTGAGGCAGGGGCTCATTATCTTGACGTATGTGCTAGTACTGCGCCAGATGTCGAAGTAGATACTTTATTATGGCTTATGGACATAGTTCAGAACGCAGTGGATACCCCGTTGTGTATCGATAGCCCAAATCCACGAGTGATTGAGAAGGTTTTCCCATATGCTAAACGCCCTGGATTAATTAACTCCGTCTCTGAAGAAGGTGGAAAATGCGAAATAATTTACCCAATCATTAAAGGCACCAAATGGGAGGTTATTGCACTGACGTGTGATAGCAGGGGGATCCCAAAGGACATTCAAACAAGGGTGGATATTACAAAGGTTATGGTCGAAAAAGCCCTAGCGTATGATATTACCCCTGATAGGATTCACATTGACCCTCTAGTCATGGCGTTATCTGCAGATAATCAATCTCTGTTAAACTTTGTCGCGACATTAAAAGAAGTTAAGCTCTTATATCCTACTATTAAAGTAACGTCTGGTTTAAGTAATATATCCTTCGGAATGCCTTTGAGAAAAGTCGTTAATCAACACTTCTTAACCCTAGCGATTAATGCAGGAATGGATTCTGCCATCCTAGATCCCTGTAATCGCGAGTTGGTGACGACAATGTATATTACAGATGCGTTACTGGGAAAAGATCGCTTCTGCAGAAATTACTTGAATGCTTACCGCAAAAACAAAATTGGCCCCGTAAAGATTGATTCTTAATAATTTACTTCAATCCAATAGCCAACGACTTATATAATTATTTGAGGAGGTTTAATTAAATTATGATTGATTTACAGGTACTAACACAAGCGGTAGGGGACCTCGACGAAGAAGCTATTTTAACCATGATCAACGATTTTGTAGCAACAAACCCCAGTGGTGAAGATGCCCAAAAGGTTGTTTTCGCATGCCAGCAAGGAATGGCGATCGTCGGTGACTTGTTTGAAAAAAACGAATACTACGTGGGAGATTTGATATTTGCTGGAGAATTGCTATCCCAAACGATCAATTTACTAAAACCTGTGATGAGTGGTGAAGCCTCTCAGAAAGTTGGTTCGATAGTCATTGGTACTGTTGAGGGAGACTTGCATGATATTGGGAAGAATATTTTTGGTAGTATGGCAGAAGCAGCTGGTTTTGAAGTGTATGACTTAGGAATTGACGTATCACCCAGTGTATTTGTCGATAAAGTAAAGGAAGTTAAACCACAAATCATTGGGATGAGTGGCGTTCTGACGCTTGCTATTGATTCCATGAAAAACACCGTTAAGGCATTAAATGATGCAGGCTTAAGAGATAGTGTGAAAATAATTATTGGTGGGAATCCTGTTAATGAAGATGCTTGTAAGCAGATTGGTGCGGACGCTTTTACGACAAACGCTGCTGAAGGGCTGAAAACTTGTCAAGGGTGGGTGAAATAATATGACGGATGCCGTAGCTATGACGAATGAACGGAATCAGATATTCCGCGATCTATTCAGCGGAAAAACTCCAAAAAGAGTGCCAATTAGCAATCCGGCGACTCAGGATTTTGCAATTCAATACGCCGGTTTGGATTTGGCTGAGTGCCAATGGAACTTAACGAAATTAGAGCCAGTCTATGATAAGTTTTGTCAAGATTTCTATACGGACACTTATCCTGGCGGTTCTATTAGAATTCCTTCACACTATCAGATTCTAGGGTCAACCCCTATCGTCATGAGTTCCAGCGGATTCATGCAGCACCCTGAAGTTGTGGGCTTGCTGGCGGAAGAATATGATGAATTTATCGCGTCACCGTATGACTGTATTATCGAGAAAGTTTTACCTCGGTTGTTCACTGAGATGAACGGTGCCCCAGGGAAAGTGGCTATGGCGTTAGCTAAAGCGATGCGAGCTCACTCCGACGACATGGCATCGTTAGGAACGATCAGAGCGAAAATGAATGCAAAATATGGCTATGCTACTATGATGGGTGCTCTAACTGAAGCTCCATTTGATTTCTTGGCGGACTTCCTTAGAAGTTTCAAAGGGATTTCGGGTGATGTTAGGCGGTATCCTGATAAGGTATTAGCTGCCTGCGAAGCGGTATTACCTCTGATGATTAAGAAAGGTACTCTGCCAAATCCTGCGATGTTAGGCTATACGTTTATACCGCTTCATATGGCTCCCTATTTGCGGGATAAAGATTTCGCAACGTTATACTGGCCAACCTTCAAAAAATTGGTCGAGACAATGGTTAGTATGGGTCAAAACGTTCAATTGTTTGTGGAAAATGACTGGATGAGATACCTCGATTATCTGTACGAATTGCCAGAAAATACAATACTGAGATTTGAGTACGGTGACGCAAAACTTGTTAAAGAAAAACTCGGCAAGAAACATATTATCTCTGGTTTCTATCCAATTACCTTGCTGCAAACTGGGACAAAGCAGCAGTGTGTTGATAAAGCGAAAGAATTGATGGATATCCTCGCCCCTGGTGGGAAGTATTGGTTCCAAACGGATAAAAGCGTCATAAATTTCGAATCAAAGGGTCCAGTTGCAGAAAACATGAGAGCTGTTTTGGAGTATGTTCATGAAAACGGAGCTTATTAATGCTAGGAGGAGAGGGTAAAATGGATTCGAAATATTATGCTACTTGGGAAGAATATTTAGCAGAGCACCCCGAATTAGACGGAAAGCCAGCACAAGCAATCGCACCAAAAATCCAAAAGTATGAAGACGCTATGTTTGTTTTTATTATGGATTTATTATTGTAGGTTTATCTCGTTTTCAGGGACTTTCATTCATGGGCAACGCCTGACCTCTTAGGGAACCACAATGCACATGCTGCAAAATGGAATGCTTTATCTGGGGAGGAGGTTGCCCATATTTGCCCTGAGATATTTCTGAATATTCTTTAGTTTCATAAAATGGAGGTGAGAAGCGAGGCAAGTATTTAATGGATCAATGAAAAGATTAACGTAACAAATGGCAACAAAGTGGAAGTGAAGAAATTGATTTTAGGAGGAGATTGATTATGGAAAAGGGATTAAAGAAATCAATTATTAATCTTTATGGACTGCCCTCATTTGGATTTCAATTATTTGTAAGTATGGAAGTATTCTTTTTTGCGGCATTTCTAACAGACTTTGCCAAGCTCCCCTTGGCTCTGGTCGCTACTGTCTTGATGGTCACTAGTATCTTTGATATCTTATGGGTTCCTACCGCTGGGATTATATTGGAAAAGAGCAATATGAGGTGGGGTAAATACCGTTCATGGCTACTTATAGGACCACCTTTTGCGGCATTGTTCTTTATTTTGCAGTTTTCTAAAATTGGCTCCCCAACAACGAATGCTATTATCATAATAATCGGATTTGTTGTCAGTCATTTAATTTGGAACATTTTCTATGCAGGACATGTTGCCTTGAACTCTTCAATGACCACGGTCAGAGAAGAAAGAATTGCAATGTCGACAAATAGGGGAATGTTTAATTCATTAGGTGCGATCGCTTTTTCCTTAATCGGTATGAAAATGATCTTAGCACTTGGTAAAGGTACTGCTGTCGGGTATACGTATACAGTTATGATTACAGGTGCTGTTATGGTTGCATGTTATTATGTATTGTTCTTTATGACTAAAGACTATGCCTTCCATGGAACTGCTGTTCAATCAGGTAAACCAGAAGAGAAAATGTCTATTGGAGATATGTTAAAACAGATTGTAGTTAACCCTCCTCTTTTAGGATTGATGTTAGCGGAACTTGGCAGATATTTGGGAAGGTTTGTTATCTTCGGACTAGCGTTTTACTATTTCAAATACGTTGTCAATAATCTAGCGGTTATTGCAATTTTCATGACAGGGCTTAACGTGGTAACCTTCTTTGGCGCGATGATTGCCAATCCACTCGCTAAAAAATTCGGTGAAAGAAATATCTATATCGTGTCACTCTTATTATTTATAGCTGGGCTGTTAACTGTATGGGCCTTGCCTATGAACTATATTTCCTTCATGATTGTTATGTTCGTGGCATATTTAGGGTACGGAATGCCCGATGCTTTAGGTGTTGCTATGTATTCGTCGACGGTAGATTACGGGGAATGGAAAACTGGGAAAAACGCGAGAGGGTTTATTATGTCTCTCATCAGTTTTCCCATTAAAACAGCAATCCTTGTAAGAAGTGTTATTATCACTGCCGTGCTTGCAGGATCAGGATATGTGGCAAATATGAAGGCTACACCTGAGCTGGTAAGTCATATAAAGAGCGGACTAACAATATATCCTGCAATTTTCATTGGTATAGGTTTGTTCTTTATTATATTCCTTTACAAAATTACACCTGAGAGCCTTGCAAAAATGCAAAAGGAAATAGCTGTTAGGAAGGACTAAGTTTAAGCTTAATCCTAGAATAGTGTAGACTTTAAAACAAGAGAGTTGATTAGGTTCATCTCTCTTGTTTCACTTGATACTACTTCTTCCCTTTGAATAAAGGATTGTAGGAGGAGATGGTTAACATGTCAGCACAGAAGGAAAAAGGATGGCAAAGGTATCATACGATCTGGGCTATGCTGTTTATTGGATGGGTAGTTTCCTATGCTGACCGGACATTAACCGGACCCGTCGTTACCTGGATGATTACGAACAAGGTTGGATTTTTAGAAGCTGCCAGTAATCCTCATGCCCTTGGTGGTTTGCTGGGAAGCTTATTTTTTGCTGGATATATGCTGACACAATTCCCCGGAGGTTACTTCGGTGACAAATTTGGTTATAGAACAATCGTTGTAATTAGCATTTTTTGGGCGGGCATTACTACGCTACTAACAGGATTAACCGGTGGCTTAGTCGCTTTTATTGCACTGCGGGTCTTCACTGGACTTGGTGAAGGTGTTCTCTATTCAAATGATCGCTCCTTGGTTGCTGAAGTGACGCCACCCAATAAGCTCGGTTTGGGCATGGGGGTAGTCATGGGAGGACTTACGGTGGGGTTGTCTGCCGCATTGGTTGGGACAGTATACATAATACAGTGGGCTCAACCTTTAATGGGTGTCAATGCCTGGAAAGCCCCTTTTCTTATCTTGGGGACAGTTACATTAATAGCAGGATTTTTTATTAGAAAGGCTCTTAAACCACAAGAGAAAATTGGTTCGGAGAATTTTGGTAAGGCTCTTTTAAGTTTACTCAAATATGCTATTGTATTCTTGGTCGCCATTATGACAGTCTATTTTATAACAAACGCATTGCATTTAAATGATGTAATAATTGCAGTCATTTTAACGTGTTTAGCCTTTATCTTAATCGCCTTTATCTTTATCCAGAAAGGTCATGAAGTTAGCCCAATCCTAAGGAATAAGAATCTGGTGCTTATCTATATATCATATATTGCAGTGTTATGGCATCTTTGGTTTTATGGTTTTTGGGGAGGCGCTGTAATAAAAGATTTTGGTGGCGGTACTTTAACATCGGCCTTATTGGTTATTTCGTTTAATGCAATCGCAGGAGTCATTGGTTTTCCTTTGGGCGGAAAAATTTCCGATATGGTCGCTCACAAGACCAATGGTCGACGCAATGTCTTAATCGCTATGGAAGCACTTTTAACGGTGTTCATCTTTGTTTTTGCCACCTATGTCATGTCCGGAGGAAAAGATATGGTTGTGCAATCGGCTATTCTCTTTGTTTCAGGTTTAATATTTTTTGCGCTTCAAGCAGTTGCCCACGCTTTAACTTCAGAAATCGCACCCGTTCATTTGCGCGGTGCAGCGTTTGGAATGCTGAATCTTGTGTCTGAAATTGGTGCAGTATTATCGCCTGTTATTTCGGGAGCCATCAGAGATAGTACAGGGAGCTGGGGAACGCCATTAGTTTTAGATGGTGTTTTAATGGGTATCAGCTGCATAATGATCATGGGAGTGAGCACGAAGTTTCCTAAACATAATATTTAAACATATAATATAATTGGATATTTATGCTATATTAACTGGCATTCTGAAAACGGCGGAAATGGCAGCTGGTTTGGGATCCTCAAAATGCTGGTCTTATCATAACAAAAAAAGGTGGCAATTAATATGGAAACGCTTTTAGGGGATATAGTCAAGGATGCCATTGCCTTAAATGCAACGAACGTTTCAATCGTTGATGTGACTGAAATCAAGTTTAATGAGGATTTCAGAAAGCTATGTGAACAGAATTCATGTGGATCTTATAACAAAAACTGGATGTGTCCTCCAGCGGTGGGACCTTTTAACGATTTGAAAGAGAGGGCCTTGGGGTTTAAGCAGGGTCTTTTGCTCCAGACAGTCCATCCCATAGCAACGTCTCTTGACTGGAAAGGCATGCTTGCTGGAGGGGTTAATCATACGAAGATATTCAGGAAGATACTTGACTGTATGGAGAATAACTACAACTTTAAAGAAATCCTTCCATTGAATGCAGGTCCCTGCACCTATTGTACAAAGTGTGCCTATCTCGTAGGAGAAAAGTGCAAATGTCCGGATAAAGCGGTGTCATCCGTTGAGGCAAATGGAGTTGACGTAATGGCCTTGGTAAAAACTTACGGTATACCCTATAATAATGGCATAAATACAGTTTCCTATGTGGCTCTGATATTGTTCAATTCATAGAAACGGCGCATATATTATGGAAAGAGAATAGGTGGTTGTCTTGAAAACAGTTGTCATTGCCTGTCAAACAATTGAAGATGAAATTAATGCCATCAATAGCACATTGCCTGTCCCTTTCCCGATCGTGTGGGTTGAGTCCGGACTTCACAATTTTCCAGACAAATTGAAGGAAAGACTACAACAAGAAGTGGACAAGATTAGTGGCGCGGAAAATATCCTTCTATTGTTTGGGTATTGTGGCAATAGCATCGAAGGGCTTGTTGCTTCACAGGCACAATTAGTGGTGCCGAGAGTTGAGGACTGTATATCCTTGCTACTTGGAGGAAATCATATACGCCAAGCTCTCAGCCGGGAAACCCCTGCCTTTTATTTGACGGGTGGCTGGTTACGATATGAGAAGAATATCTATTGGGAATATGAAAAGTGCTTAGAGAAATACGGTGAGACTAGATCCTTGCGGATTTTTCAAGCTATGTTTGCGCATTATTCCAATTTCAATTTCATCGACACAGGCAGTTATGACTTGGAGTCTGTAATGAGTCGCACGGCTAAGTTTGCCACAAAATTAAACCTTAAGCAGGGAATTGTCCCAGGTACTTTGAAACTAATCAAGAAGGCACTTCTTGAAGAATGGGATGAGGATTTCCTCATCGTTGCTCCGGGAGTGCCGATACACATTAACTATGGACAGGACAACAAATAGGCCGTAAAATGTCAAGATTCCCTCATCTGATGGACATTGTTGCACGTTGTTTTATTGAGAATATGGAAGCAAGAGAACCGTACCCCTGGTCTTCTAATAATCAAACGTTACTTGGTATTCTTTGCTCTAGAGTCGCGATTGCCTCGCTAACTCTTGATGAAGTGATCGGCCCTATTGGCATAACATGGATCGATTCTTCGGGAATGACCGATTTTGTGGCAATGGCGTTCATGATATCGTCAGTTATTTCCTTAACACCGAGCATATTTAACGATACAGGTAATCCAAGCTTCCGATAAAAGGGAATCAATTGATTGATTTCCTCCCATTTATCCTCTAATACTAGCTGAACAAGAATACCAAAGGCCACTTTTTCCCCATGTAGGGCAGGACGAGTTTCTTCTATGATTGTTAGCCCATTATGAATAGCGTGTGCACCGGCAATTCTTCCATAATGATCACCAAATCCGCCAACCATTCCTGAAAACACGATAATAGTCTCAGCGACTTTAACGAAGTCATCGTTTAAAATGCCGGTTTCTACTGCTTTTATTGCCCCTTCTGAATGTTGAATTAATAAATCCTTACATTGTCTAGCTGCATAGTGGGAAATCTGTAAAGGAACAGATTTATTAGCAATAATTGATATTTGGACATCTGCTTCATACCATTTTGCAAGGGTATCACCGATACCAGCAATCAGCAGGTTTATCGGTGCATTGACAAGAATTTTAGGCTCTATTAACACAAGACTTGCGCTTTCTGGATAAATGTTATAACAAATAAATGCTCCGGATTCATCGTAAATGACACTAAGTGGAGTCCAGGCAGAACAATTAGAGGCGAGTGTTGGGACAAGGACACATGATTTATGGGCCAAATGGCTGACTGCTTTTACGAGATCAAGTACTTTTCCTCCGCCTACCGCGATGAGTGCATCATATGAATCTCTATCCACAATTGTTTTAACCGTTTCAATTTCAGTGATAGAACATTCGCCGCTATAGGTGTATTTTTCAAATTTAATCTCGGTGAATTCTGGCCAAAATTTCTCTACTGCCTGCCATGACTTTTTCCCATGAATAACGAGAACTTTTTGAAATCCTCGTTCCAATAACTTCGATTCTAACTGTTGTAAAACATCTTCACTTAAAATGTATTCACTGGGTGCTCCATGGACTGAAAAGCTTTCCACGTTCATCACCCTTTACTTCATTATTTCATCCATCCAGGTTTTCCAAAACCTTTAAACTCTGCATCAATAATTTTTTTAAATTCATCGGATTGGACAACGGACTTAATATCTTTTGCAAATTGTGACCCTTCATTGCTAGCTGTTACAGCCACCACATTGCGATAAGGATCAAGCATATTTTCAAGCGCTAAGGCATCAAGTAAGTTCATTTTGGCAGCTATTGCAAAGTTCCCAGGGACTGCCGCTAGGTCTACACTGTCTACAGAACGAGGAAGTTGACCAGATTCAAGCGGTTTGAATACAAACTTCTTTGGATTTTCGATGATATCTTTTTCTGAAACTTTGAGTGGATTTGCATCTTTATTTATTTTAATTAAGCCTTTATCTTGTAGGGTGTTAAAGGCACGAGCTGCATTGGTGGGGTCATTCGGAATGCTAATAGATGCCCCGTTTTTAACTTCATCTAATGATTTATAAGTTTTTGAGTAAATGCCCATGGGTGCTGTTGGAACTGAAATCAAGGCTGTTAAATCCATTTTATTTTCTTTTTCGAAATTTTCAAGGTAGATTGTGTGCTGGAAAAGATTTGCTTGAATATCACCATTATTCAACGCTTTATTGGGTTGGATATAATCGCTAAACTCAACAACCTTTACGGTATAGCCCAATTTTTCTAAACCAGGTTTAATAGCTTTTGTTACCATGTCACTGTAGGGACCAGCAGTCGCCCCAATTTTAATTTCTTTTGATACTGTGCCAGCCTTTTGACCACCACTATTGCCGCAACCGGTTAAAACTCCTACTACCAAAAGTAATGTTAATACGGTTAACCATTTTCTCATCATATATTCCCTCTTTCTTTTTATCTTCGTTTATCTACAACTTTGGCAATAAAATCACCAGCATATTGGATAACCTGAACTAAAATAATTAAAATTAAAACTGTTGAAATCATGATTGTGTTGTCATAGCGGTAGTAGCCGAAGCGAATTGCCAAATCACCGATCCCGCCGCCGCCAACTGTACCGGCCATGGCCGAGAAGCCAATCAAACTAATCAGCGTTAATGTGACACCAGAAATTATTCCAGATCTAGCTTCTAGAAGCAGCACTTCCTTAATGATCATCCAAGGAGTTGCGCCAGTAGCAATTGCAGCTTCAATGACGCCTTTATCAATCTCACGTAAAGCTGATTCCACGATACGTGCGAAAAATGGAATGGCGGCAACCGATAAGGAAACACTTGCTGCCGTGGGGCCGATGGTTGTACCAACTAAAGCGTCGGTCAATGGAATGAGTGCAACAAGTAAAATAATGAAGGGAATTGATCGTAACATATTAACGACAAAGCCTAGAACACTTTGAAGCGCCCGGTTTTCCAAAAACAAACCATTGTCTGTGATATATAAAAGGATTCCAATGGGCAATCCAATCAAAATCGCCACAATTAATGAAATGGAAATCATATAAATGGTTTGAATAAACGCTGAACTAATATCCGGGATAAACTCTACAAAATGAGTAAAATCAAAGTCCATTGTGTAACACCTCCACTTGCACATCCCGGCTTTCAATATAATGAAGGGCGTTTGCGATTTCTTCCTTTTGACCTTTTAGTTCCATAATAAAGATGCCAAGCGGCAAATCTTGAATATATTCAATGGAACCATGAAGGAAATTACCGTTAACGTTAAATTTTTGTAGCGTATCGGAAATAACACCCTCTCCAGCGATCTCTCCCTTAAAGGTCACCTTGACAATCGGTCCTGTGCAGCCCTTGAGAATAACCTCTGGTATTTCAAAGGAAACGACACTTTCGATAAACTCCTTGGTGAGGTCAGCTTTCGGATTAGCAAATATATCATAGACAGAGCCTTCTTCGATAACTTTACCGTCTTGCATGATGGCCATTCGGTGACAAATTTCCTTCACAACATTCATTTCATGAGTGATCAAGACAATCGTTATGTTAAGTTCTTTATTAATTCTTTTTAATAAATTCAAGATCGATTTTGTCGTCGTTGGGTCTAAGGCCGAAGTCGCCTCATCGCATAAAAGTACGGTGGGGTTATTGGCAAGGGCACGAGCGATACCGACCCTTTGTTTTTGCCCCCCGCTTAGCTGTGAAGGATGAACATCTCTTTTCTCTGCTAGACCGACCATTTCGAGCAGTTCTTCCACTCTCTCTTTTATTTTCATAGTCGGTACTTTAGCCGCTTTAAGGGAAAATGCCACGTTCTCATACACTGTTTTTTGACTAATCAAATAGAAATGCTGGAAAATCATGCCGATTTTTAAGCGTGCACGGCGTAATTCTTCACTTTTTAAAGACGTAAGATCTCTCCCGTTAACGATGATGCTTCCAGAGGTTGGCCTTTCTAACAGGTTAATGCAGCGAATTAATGAACTTTTCCCAGCACCTGAGTAACCAACAATTCCAAAAATCTCACCTTCTTGAACAGTTAATGACACATTATCGACACCGTTTACTGTTCCATTCTTCGTATTATAAACCTTTGAAAGATTACGAATTTCGATCATACCATTCCCTCTTTTTCTCAGTAGTCACAAATAATATCTCTCAGCCACTGGTCGCTATGGATAAGAATCACTAACATACTTGGTGGTAAATAATGCCAAGTAATCCTATATGCTTTGTGTTGTTTGTTAATGATTGGATTTATCCTATTACATAACAGAAGTATTGTCAATAGATTTTATTCAAATAGATATTGCCCAAATGATACCATAAGTTTCCCATCCCGAGGTAAGTACAAAGCCAATAAAAGCAGCTAATCTCTCGCGAAGATCAGCTGCTTTTACGTTTCTTTCAAGGAAGCGGAACGTCTTAGGAATCTATTCTGTTTTGGAAAGAGGGAGCATGGCCGGAGGCGTCAAAGCGACCAAAACTTTACTTGGAGTATCGGCAGCGTTTTGACAAAGGTGAGGATGACTCCCATCCCAGTGGATGCAATCGCCTTCTTCTAAAATTTTAGAAAAATCCCCTTGGATGACTTTAACTTGACCCGTGATGACCATGATCCATTCTTCGCCTTCGTGTGCATGGGCACAATTACCGGCTTGGTATCCAGGCGGTAACTCAACCACGACAATCTGCAATTGCCGTCCAAAAGGAGCTGATAATATTTCAGTGTGGGTTGGTTTATAACCGTTCACATATCGATGCCTCTTATATATATTCTTAGAGTTAGTGTGGGTCTTGCTTATTGGACGATACCCTTCTTTATTGCATTTGCAGTGATGGGTCAATTAGTTGGAGGTCGGTTATTGGTCAGTAAAAAGGCAGATAAACTAAAACTGTCTTTTCTAAGCAAACTTAGTATGGATGAATCTGTCATTTGCGAAACAGATTTAACAGTAAAGGAGTAGAACCATGAGCATCAATGTTTATTGGATACACCAAAATCTTGGGATAATAACCCTGTTGTTGGTCCTATGAAGGGCATTCGTAGCTTCACTGGGTCAGTGGAGAGGAAAACCTGTATGGGGACATACGCTGGTCAGTATTACAACGAATGCTGTCTTGGATACCCAAATTTTAATCGGACTAATTCTTGTAGTGATTGGAACAATGCCGTCGCTAAAACACCTTCTATTGGTGGCTGTAGCCGCCGTATTAGCTCATTATAGTTACTCTATGGAAAAACGACGTGGGAGTAGCATGGCGACATTAGTCAGCGCATGGGGAACGGTCATACCCATAATCATCCTGTTTATTTAACGGAAAGTAAGGTGTCGGAAATCGCAAGATATTCACACAAAAGCCAGCACAGTTTAGTGCTGGCTTTTGTGTTTAAGAAACCCTTAGAATGCCTTTTTATCAATTTTAAATGGTTGATCATGAATCTGACTGAGAACTCCATTCTTATTTGCTATTAATCTAACTCGATTCTCACAATCAAAGAGTATGCTCCACTTGACATTTCCTTGTTCACAAAAGTTAAAACTTTGCAATTTCCCTCTTTCAACTCCAAAATGGAACCCCTTAGTTTAAGGTAACCGGCGCCTGGAATTCCCTAAAGCTTCACAAATTCTTCACACAATGTTCAAAGAAAGGCTACAAAGATGTTTTATACTAAACTCAATGGTTAATTGATCCAAGCCGCTAGTTAATGCGGTTCACATACATTCCTTTCTCATTTCTTTTCTTTCTTCTTCTACTACTAAGCTCCTCCTTGTGAGGGGCACTTTTTTTGAGTAAATTTAGATGCTACCAGATGATTTTTCGGCGTGATCCTAGGGGCTGTATTAACACTTTGGTTAGAGGATATGTTATATTTAAATCAGAAAGCCTCTAACTGATAGAGATAAAAGCCTTGATTGCGGCATACTCAATGTATTAAATGAACAGGAGAAAAACATATGAAGATTAAGGCAGGTAAAGCCAAATCAGTTCACAAACATCAGTCGCATAGTTGCGCCAGCGATTGCAGCTGCCACAGCCATTCTTCCGATTCAGGAAAAGGCCACGCTCATTCTCAGGAACCTCTGACCATTAGCAGTGAGGAGAAATCCGTTTTACTAGAGCTTAAGCAGTGCAGTCAATTGCCTGTCAGTCGTTTTGTGATGAGTAGCAGTACGGAGAAAGAGGCGAGATTTGTGTCTCTCGCCCCAGTATATATAAAGGCTCTCGATGACAGCATGGAAAGTGTGAAGCAGAAAGGATCGGTTTTGTCGCAACTTGAGAAAAAGGGACTGATCTCCTTGGATTACGATAGTCCTATGCAAGGTTATGACTACACCCTGCATACAAACTCAGCTCTTTTTGCATATTTCACAGAAACGGTCAATGAGGCGAAGAAAAAGCCAAGCTTTCTTTGTGATACAGCAGAAATTGAGTTTGGCATCATAGCGCTCACTGAGCTTGGATCGAGCCAGTCTCTGTAAGCAGATCAGGAGGGCATGGGGTAAATGAGGTAAACTTATTAAAGTCTGAATGACGAGAAAAGATTCGTCAGAGATGGTTAACGATTCCCATGCAACTTGTCCTTATGGACAATGAGTTAGCGTTAAGAAAAAGGTGGTTCTAGTGTTATTTGCTAGAACCACCTTTTTGTACTGTCAGAAAGTATAAACTAACGTTCAAATGACATCTCATAGGGCCTATTCTAAAGTACTTGATACATTGTCTTTCTTCCTCTCAATTGCAACTGCAAGCCGGTTACGTCCACCTTTTTTAGCACTATACAGAGCTTCATCGGCCAGTGCCACAACTTGTTCTGGTGATGTTAACCCGGTCGTGTAAACGGTGACAACCCCAAGGCTGACCGTAACATAGTCTGAAGTGTCGGAGGCAGAGTGTGGAATAGCGAGCGCTTCAGCTGCTTTTCGGATTCGTTCCGCCAAAGCTTCCGCCCCAATGTCTTCTGTTTCGGGCAGTATAACAACAAACTCTTCTCCACCATATCGGGCGACAATGTCAGGTGCTCGCCCAACAATCGTCCTAAGCATCGTTCCAATCTGTCTCAAACAATCATCTCCGGCTAAATGGCCATAAGTGTCATTGAATTTCTTAAAATGATCGACATCGAGCATGATGAGCGACAAAGTAGACCCAGAGCGCTTCAACCTGAAAAACTCTGTTCTGAGAGAGTCATCAAACTGTCGACGATTCGCCAACCCGGTCAGACTGTCAGTCATCGAATTCAACTGAGCGGTCTTCTTCTCGATCTCAAGCTGTTGAACCAACTCCTGTATCTTTTGCTCTGCCAGCTTGCGTTCTGTAATATCATGGATCACGCTGACGATATGGGGTACAGCCCGAATATTAATGATTCTGGCCGAGATCGTACCGACAAACTGACGGTCATCTTTACGTTTAAAGACAAATTCTAGGTTTGTACAAACGCCTTTATCCTTTACCTCAGATATGAAACGCTGTCGATCCGCTATATTATGCCACATACTGATCGTTAAGGCAGAATTTCCAATGACCTCGCCACGAGTGTAACCGGTCAATACTGAAAACCCTAAATTGACGTCGACAAACAAACCATCTGTCAGATTTGTTATCAATGCCGCATCAGGGCTAGTGTTAAAAACCAGTTGCAATTTTTCTTTTTCTTCGTGATTTTCTGCATTCAGGCGCTGATTAACCATGATGATGAAACCATAGGTCCATAAAGGGCAGGTGATAATTGGAACGATAAAGCCAACGATAAGAATCGGCGCTTGGTCAATATATGAGTGCATAGGCGGTAACATAAGTGCCAATAAAGTGCGCATTGTTAAAAAACATCCATAGGCGAGAAAAACAGCAGCGGTAAAGTCGGCTGAGCCAGAGATAAGTTTGTCTTTTTTAAAGAAAAGTTTGTAGGCGGTCATTAATGAAAGGGTTGCTAACGTAGCAGTTACAACAACTGTACGTGCAGAAATATCATTATTGAAATACATAAAATAGTAATAACAAAGGGAAAAAATAGCGAAAATCGAAATAAGTATCCATCGATTCTCTTTCTTATCAAGGAATCGCATAATGCCGATATAGAGGAAGATTTGCCCTAAAACCAATAGCGGGTTTGCGACCCTAGCGAGCACCTCTAGTGATTTTACGGTTAGCAGAGGCATAAAGATAAACCCCAGCGCCATTGAGCTAGAACCCAGTAGCCACCATCCAATCCCACGATAGGTTCTATTCATACTAAATTGGACAAAAAGAGCGATAACCTGGCTTAAAAAAGTTAGACTCAGGATAAAAGCAAGGGTTTGAAGGTCAAGTTTTATAAATACCTCTCCTTTCTATGTGTGTATTGAATTATTCAAGACAGAGGGCATGCGTTTAATGAGGCCATCACTCACATCGTACCTGCTGGACTAGAAAATTACAATACCGTACATCATACGCATAAGGACAAATAACCAAGATCGGCCAATGCTTTTAAGATGTATTAATTATAGATTTAGTCGTTAAAATGATAGTATGGTCAAGAGAGGCGGCATGAAATATGACATTGCATCATTATAAGAAAAAGAGAGATGATGAAGGGTTTGAAGATCTCTATACGAATAAAATATCTCAGACTCAGCTTCCAAAAAATGAGTTACCTGAAGAAACTTCCGATCCTAAAGTGATTCGACAATTGGTGATCGACGAGCTCTTTATGGATGGAAACGCACGCCAAAACCTAGCAACATTTTGTACGACCTACATTGAAGACGAAGTCCGTGATCTCATGGACTTGTCCATTGATAAAAATATGATCGATAAGGATGAATACCCACAAACGGCAGAAATTGAAAAGCGATGTGTGAGCATCTTGGCCAATCTCTGGCATTCACCTGAAAAACTAGACACCCTTGGATGTTCAACAACTGGATCAAGTGAAGCGGCAATGCTGGGAGGCTTGGCGCTTAAATGGCAGTGGCGTAAGCGCCGTGAAGCTCAGGGGAAATCATCGAATCATCCGAACTTTGTATGCGGACCTGTGCAGATATGTTGGCATAAATTTGCGCGTTACTTTGATGTTGAAATCAGAGAAATCCCTTTAACGTCCGGTGAGCTCGGTTTGACGCCAGATCGCCTCAAGGTCTATTGTGATGAGAACACAATAGGCGTCGCGGCAACGTTGGGTAGCACCTATACGGGCATCTATGAACCTGTGCAGGAGATCTCGGAAGCGCTAGATGTCATTCAGAAGGAAACAGGTTGGGATATTCCCATTCACGTAGATGGAGCGAGCGGTGCCTTCATTGCGCCCTTTATACATAAGAACCTCAAGTGGGATTTTAGCCTTCCTAGAGTCAAATCGATTAACGCCTCAGGTCATAAATTCGGGATGGCGCCACTCGGTGTTGGTTGGATAATTTGGAGGACTGCGGCTGATTTACCGAAGGAATTAATCTTTAATGTTGACTATTTAGGCGGACAAATGCCCACCTTCGCCCTGAATTTTTCACGGCCAGCGGGTCAAATAATTGCTCAGTATTATAACTTTTTGCGATTTGGTCGTGAGGGCTACACTGCGATTCAAAATAACTGTGCCAATACCGCCCAGTATTTAAGTGAGCAGCTGGCGAAAATAGAGTTATTGGAAATATTATATGATGGTCACGGGGGGATACCGGCCGTCTGCTATGCACTAAAGGATGAAAAGGCCACTGGATTTTCACTTTATGATCTATCAGATCGTTTAAGAATGCATGGTTGGCAAATCGCCTCCTATCCACTCCCCGGCAATCGTCAAAACATCACCGTACAACGTATTTTAATTCGTCACGGTGTGAGTCGTGATATGATATTTTTGCTTCTTCGTGATTTACATAAGGAATTGGAGCATTTAAAGAATAACCCAGTCTTAAATCCTTCTGAAAAAGTGAGTTTCCATCATTAATGAAAACGACTTTATGGTTTGACACAATAGCACCAGCATCCTCTGATAAAAATACATTGACAAATATGCATAAAGGTAATACATTACATTTATAGGTAGTGTATTACCTTTATATTTAACTAGTTGGAGGCATGTATGCGCAAAGTTGAAAATATCGATGAAGATGAATGAGTCGTTGCAAGAAGGGTCATGCAAAGCTTCAGTTGAATATTAATGAAATGGATAAGAAAAATGAAAGAGTTGACATCTATGAATGACCTTAGTTCTAAAATCAACAATGACAAAAGTCTATTATATTTCTCAATTCCTATCGTTATACTCATGGTGATATGTAGCAGCATAGGAATTTGGTATCAAGGATTATATTCAAAGGAAACAGTGGGTTGGTTGTCACAAGTTACTGGACAGGATATTTCTAATCTGATCTTTGTATCGCCTATTCTCATTGTTTCTGCTTTTTATGGTTCAAAAGGAAATAAAACTGCAAAAATTATTTGGATGGGTACCATGATCACCAATATCTATTCTTATGTTATTTATACTTTTGCCCTTCATTTTAATTTTTTATTTCACGTGTACTGTTTGATATTAGCATTATCGATTTTTTCAGCACTTGATTTTTTTATCAAAAATATTAACGAAAACTTTAGAAATTGGTTTATAGAAAAAACACCCACTAAGAGAATTGGAATATTTTTATTTGTAATCGGTTTAATGTTCACTTTCTTGTGGCTCTCTGACTCACTTCCTGCAGTATTAACTAATACAGTACCAGAAAGCGTTGCAAAGGATAATTTACTGATTAATCCGGTTCAGGCCTTAGATTTCTCTTTCTATTTGCCACTAATGTTTATTTCTTCTGTCATGGTGATTAAAAAGAGAGTTTTAGGATATCTGTTGGCACCCATGATGATGGTTTTTGCGATCATAACCAATCTCAATATAATCTCTTTATTGTTTGTTACAATGCAAAAGACCCCTGTTAATAATATACCGATCATTCTTGCTTTTTGTATGTTTACAATGCTTTGTTTTGCGTTTTTATGGACATTTCTGAAACATGTTTCAAAGAGTTTATAAACATTAACATGTACATCCTGCCAATTCAATCAGCATATTTCTCGCTTGTTCGACCTTGATGTGAATGGTGTATGAATAATTAAAGGCTATCATCTTTTCAGATGATAGCTAGTTCAGAATTTTTTTATACTGCCAGAAAGTATAAACTAACGTTTATATACATTCTGCAGCATCAGTTCAAATTAGGCGGCCGCCTTCGCTAAGGCTTGGCGCTAGCCAAGTTTTCTTTAGAAGATTAAACCTAATGCGATAAGGATCAAAATTGCAACCGCAATAATTGCTACACCGACGCCAGGACCAGCAACTACTGGTGCGATAGGGGGACGACAACACGCTTGATTCATTCCACCATAACCCATTCCATACATAAGAAGTTCCTCCTTTAATTTAGAATACGATTCCCATTGCGATGAGCAGAAGAATAATTACGACAACGATAGCGATGCCTTCAAAATGCATTCCTTTGGGTCTGCAACAATCATCACGATCAAGACCTTCAACACCAAATGCCATTTGCGTTTCCTCCTTTGTTATGAGATAGTGCATAATATGCATAGTTTGGGTGATGTGGAACAATATGGCAATTAAATAATGCGTTGGTTGAGAAGACTGAAATTCTCATACCTTAGTTTCAGATAATATAGGGGGGCGTAACGATATTTCGTTACGCCCCCGCTCTGTTTATTTGTTAACAGAAATCTTGCATGCCAAATTTTAATATCTTTCGATATTTCCAGTAATAAATCTAATATTAAGAATACATATTGATGCGGGTAAGAGGCCAAGTATTGTTAACCCCTTTAGTAAACAAGAACTGATGAACATCGATATTACCTGAGTGAAAAGAAGCTGCACATGAGTTGAGATATAGCCTCCACATTCGAACAAAGGTTTCATCTTTGATCTTCATGGTTAATGGGAGGGTATCCTCAAAATTCTGGGCCCATTGTTCCAGAGTACGAGTGTAGTGTTCACGAAGGCTCTCTAGGTCAATGAGGAAGAACCTGTTTGCAGCCATTAGCGAAACCAATTCTTGCACAGCAGGAACGTATCCACCAGGAAAAATATACTTATTAAACCAGCTATTCATCCCCGACTCGTCATAGGCTGTAATACAATGTAAAAGCGATACTCCGCTTTCATTTAATAGGGATTTTACAGCAGAAAAATAACCATTGAGGTGTTCTTTCCCAACATGCTCAATCATCCCTACACTTACCACCCGGTCAAAAGTTCTACCCTTTAATTCACGGTAGTCGATGAGCTGGACTTCAACCAGATTCTGTAATCCCTCGTTTTCAATTCTTTCAACGGTCCTAGCATATTGTTCCGAACTAAGCGTAATACCGAGAGCTTTGACCTGATAAGTTTTAGCTGCAGTAACAATAAGTTCTCCCCATCCGCAGCCGATATCGAGTAAGGTGTCTCCTGGACATAAATTCAGTTTGCGCAAGATATGTGCGACCTTGTTCTTTTGAGCTTGAAGCAAGCTATCTTCGGGAAATTTAAAATAAGCGCAAGAATAGGTCATAGTTTCATCTAACCATAAACTGTAAAAATCATTTCCGATATCATAGTGGAATTGAATATTCTCTTTGCTTTTGCGAAGACTATTTGAGAGCAGTTTTAACAATTTATTATACCCTTTTCTTTGGCGAAGAAAGCTGTCTTGATTCTTGTATAGGGATTCAATAACTTTCTGGACACTTCCCACAATATCGACCTTCTTTAACATATACCCTTCACCAAAGGCCAAAAACGGATCATTCATAATCTCCGATTTTGCGATTGGCTCATTGAAATCGATTCTAAACTGAGGGATTCCCTCTCCATACTTAATAACTTCTCCATCCCAAAACTTTACTTCACAAGGGTCAGCAAACAGGTTGTTCATAACTTTTTTGCAGAATATTTTGTCAATATCCATTTTATGCCTCCGCTTTTCTAATTTCAGAATAGCGATCAGAAGGACTATTTGAATAAATGCGCTTTCTAATCCAAATCCTTTTTCAGTGATAATTTTATTATATGAACAAAATGGACAATATGTAACCTATAGTCCCTTTCTCTATTTTTTATGGGAGGATTAAGATATGGCGAAGAAACAACAATTGTACTTAAACGTAGTAATACGGGTAGAGGAAGAGACTACGGAAATGCTAATGGATCTTACTGTTTCGAAGGGCAATTCTTACGAAGTTAACAGGATGGTGTTCCTTCAAAGGAATCCAGAGACTAAGGAAGAAAACTGGGTTGTATACCCTCAAAAGTATTACCCAATTAGACTAAAGGCGCTAAAGAATGGGATCTTGACTGAGATCAAAAATGTAAAAGAGATCGACGACTACTCAAACAGTAAAGAAAGCCAAAGATACAAAGAGATCTTCGATACCACGACTCGGAAAATGATATTACTTTAATTTGGGGTTCCGCATAATGAGGACTAAATACTCACCCTGAAATCGACTATGATAAGAGTAACTAAAAAGACCCTCCTAAACGCTAAAAAACGTAGGAGGGATATCAAGTCATAAGAAATTTCTCACACAACTAGAATCTATACCTAGCTTCATATTACTTCGAATTAGTAACGTCGGCGATGTCGCTCAAACCTGAACGGATCTATAAAAAATGGAAAGAAAAACGGGAAGAACGGGAAGAATGGGAATCGCCGAAATCCAGAGCGATTAAACATTGGCATATAATATCTGTCCTCCTTTGTTATGAAACACGCTTTTTTACAAATTTGTTATTAAAAGATAACACCCAATGCTATCAAGATTAAGATAGCGATAGCAATGATACCTACCCCTACTCCTGCGCCTACTCCCGTGCCTACTCCTACTGCACCAAGACCGAACATATTGTTTCCTCCTTTTCGACTAGAATTAAGATGCGAATTTATAAGATCGTAGAATTAAAAAACAATACCCATTGCGATAAGCAAAAGAATGATCACGACTACAATCGCTATTCCTTCTCCAAAACGGTTTTTTGGTCTGCAATTATCTAAATCAATACCACCAGATGCCATTTGCTTTTCCTCCTTTATTAAAAGATAGTGTATAATATGCACAAGATGGGTTATCTGGAACAATATGTTAATTAGATAATGCGTTGGTGGAGAAGTGGTGTGCACCCCGTCAAGAGGACAATGAAAAAATAGAACGAAGTTTGCTGAATTGCTACCCGTCTAAAAAGCGGGTAGCAATTCTTTATGCGGCCTTTACGTACTGCTTATGGAACTCCATCGGCGTCATAATATACAAGCGGCGCTGTAAACGCCCATAATTATAATAGAAGATGTAATCAGAAATGGCTTGAACAAGATGCTCCCGGCTGGTGAATTTGTACCCGTAATACTTCTCGCGTTTCAGGATACCCCAAAAGCCTTCCATCGGTCCGTTATCAATGCAGCGAGCCACTCTGGACATGCTTTGCTTCATTCCTGCGGCCTGCAGTTTCGAGTGAAAAATGCGGCTTGTATACTGGTACCCACGGTCACTATGAAACAGCGGATGTGCTTCAGGATGGGCGGCCACAGCAGCATCAAATGTATCGAAAACGAGTCTGTTGTCGTTGCGATCACCAATGGCATAGGCGACAATGCGCCGATCATACAGGTCCAGGATGGCGCTCAAATATATTTTGTGGACTTCCGGCCCAACGTAGTATTTAAACTCCGTCACGTCGGTCAACCATTTCGAGTTTGGCGCGTCTGCGTGGAACTGACGTTTCAGATAGTTCTTGGCTATGTATTTCGGCGATGCCGAGTTCCTGGTGCATCCGTGCCTTTTGTATTTAATGGTTGATTGAATATTAAGGGCACGGTCGATCCGAAGGACACGTTTATCATTCACATGAATGTCGTGTCTCCTGTCCAGCTCATCCCGTATTCTGCGGTATCCCATATCAGGATGCTCTTTGTGGATCTTCTCAACAACGTCTGCAATTCGTTCGTTCTCCAGCTCGCGGTTGCTCCTCGGATGCGTCAGCCATCGATAATATGCTGACCGGGTAATGTGTAAAAAGGCACAGAGCTTCCATATAGCAAATGACCGATCCTCAGATAATATTCTCACTGCTTCATAGGCCGACTGATACCTTACGAAGCTCAGCGTCGCCTCCTCTCCAATTCCTTCACTTTTTTTAGCAGTGCATTCTCCATTTCTAGATCATATTTTTCCCGTTCAAGCTGAGCTATCCGGTCATTCAGTTCTTCCTCAGGTGTTCGGCTCGGCAGTGTTCCAGCGCGGTGTCCTCGCCGATCTTCCAACCCCGATTCTCCCATCTCACGGTATTTCTTCGTCCACGTATAGACCTGCTGGTATGAAACCTGGTATTTGAGCGCTGTCCCCCCATAATCGTTTCCAGTGGATATGCACTCTTTTACAATTTGTATCCTCTCTTGTCCAGTCGTATTTCGGCCTTTCGTCATGCGGCTTCCTCCTGTCTGTATTCGGAAATCCTCATGACGATTATACCCCTTCAGCCAATGCTCAAGCTGCCTTTTATCCCTGACCCCGTATCTCTCACAGATCTCCCATTTCGACCCTTTTCCTGCCAGATAATCCAGAACTGTTGAGAGCTTGGTCTCTTTTGTATATCTTTTGTTGTGTTCCTTAGGTATAAATCCTGATGGTCCGTCTGTTTTGTATCTGAAGAGCCACTTCCTGAATGACTCTTCAGATACGCCTGCTTCCTGATATGCTGACGTATATCCTATTTTCCCCGAGAGATACAATTCTACTATTCGTATCATCTCTTCTACTGGTATTTTTCTCTGTTGTGACATAATTACCCCCAGACTAACAGTTTTTTATTTCACTGTCCTGTCTGGGGGTAGCATACCATTCTCACACCAACGCATTTTGTTTTTGAATTGAAGAACGGGATGCGGGTGGAGGAGATCCTGGAGTCACACAAGCCAGACAAGTTTCATAGATTGTACTAGGAAACCAATTAAAGGAGGTGTCTATATGAAAGGGAAAAAAGGCAAAAAAAGGAGTTCATCTACTGGAAGTTCATCTACAGGAAGTTCATCTACTGGAAGTTCATCTACAGGAAGTTCATCTACTGGAAGTTCGTCTACTGGAAGTTCGTCTACTGGAAGGTGTCGATCCCCAAGGAGGGCTTTGAAGAACTTAAGGATATGGCTAAACAAATAAGCAGGTTTCAATGGCTATTGAGTTTGTCAGATATTTAGTTTTATATAAAGGAGGTGTCTGTATGAAAGGGAAAAAAAGGAGTTCGTCTACTGGAAGTTCGTCTACCGGAAGTTCATCTACCGGAAGTTCATCTACTGGAAGTTCATCTACAGGAAGTTCATCTACTGGAAGTTCATCTACTGGAAGTTCGTCTAAAAAAGGAAAAAGAAGATAATTAAAGCTTCCACTTGATCATCACGTTTATCAAGTGGAAGCTTTTAATCATCATATAAGTAGTTAGTTGAATAAAACATTATGCCCTTTAACTGACTATTATGATCACCTTGTTCATTAGCTCTGTTTTTCACCTAGAGAATAAAAGAAAGGAAGGTGAATATATGTCCTATATAATTCCATCTTATTTCTTAATGATTGAAGAAGAAGACCTAGAAGATCTACGAAGGAACGTATGGAGTGATGATCCTATTGCCGCCTATTTGAAGGTAGAAAACGTCACCTATGATATCGATATTGCCTATAGGGGATCCTATACACGAAAATTCCGAAAAAGATCGTATTGGATTGAGTTCATCGATCCAGAAAGATTCTTTGGGACTCGTAAAATCCATCTCAATGCGGAATACAAAGATCCCTCTCTTATTCGCAATAAACTTTCTCTTGATTTCTTCCAAGACCTTGGTGTTCTAGCACCACATAGTCACCATATAAATTTAACGAGAAATGACTCTGTTAAAGGTGTATATTTGCAATTGGAGTCCGTAGATGATTTGTTTTTGAAAAAGAGAGGCCTTCCTTCCGGCCCCATTTACTATGCTGTCAACAATAATGCGAACTTTTCCTTAGTGAGAGAAGAGAAGTCAAAAGAATCACTTCTGTCGGGCTATAAACAAGCGTTCGGAGAACAATCCGACGATGATTTACTTCTTGAATTAATCAAAAAAATTAATACCACCCCACTATCTAAATTCCATGATGAAGTCTCACAGCATATTGATATTGATAAATATTTACGTTGGCTAGTTGGAGCAGTTTGTACAATGAATAATGACGGGTTCACTCACAACTATGCCCTGTATCGCAATAGTGAAACTAGTTTGTTCGAAATTATTCCTTGGGACTATGATGCAACTTGGGGACGGAAAGTCAACGGTGGAATCATGGAATACACTTACGTCCCTATTGAAGGAAAAAAGAAGAGCAACCTTTGCTATCTTCTCTTACAAGTACCAGAATTCCGCAAATTGTACAGAAACACATTGGAAGAAATCTTGGAAACTAAATTTACCGTAGAATATATGGAAAATAAAGTATTATCACTGCATCAAGGTTTACGACCACACATCCTTCTCGATCCTTATAAAAAGAAAAAGATTGATATATTCGATAATGAACCTGAATTTATCTTTCAATTCATTCGCGATCGCAATAATTACTTGAAAAAACACTTAGGGGATTTAGATTAAAGAATATTTCAATACTAGACTTTACAATTGAAAAGCGATCGAGAATTGCAAAAAGGAGGCACTACTGTGGCACCAATATGTATTAAAGATACTGGAAAGTATGGTAATGGGATATATGCTACACGTGATATTAAGAAGGATGAACTGATTGAGGTATCACCGGTTTTAATATCACCTAAAAAAGAATGGAAATATCTGAAGAAGACTATACTCGTTAATTACTGCTTTTTTTGGGGGGAGGACAACGATACAGCCATTGCACTGGGACATGGGGCACTATTTAATCATTCATACACTCCAAATGCGACGTTTGATAATAATGAAGATAATTTATCAATAGACTTTTATGCACTAGCTGATATTAAGGCGGGTGAGGAAATCACTATAAATTACAATGGCGAACTTGAAAATATATCTCCGTTATGGTTTACAGTAATTGAGTAAACTACTAGTACACTTTTGCGAACGATTATTTACGAGTTCAATAAACAATAGCACCAGTGACCTGAATGAATGTTGGTGCTATTGTCACCATCCAAGTACCGAGAAAAGGGGAGAGCCGTTAAGCTCCCCTTTTTTGGAACGGATAACTTCTTGTAAGTCGATTGAAACATTTCTTCAAGAAATTGTACAGGGGTGGAAAAAAATTCGAAGGTAATGTTCCTGGTGATGGACCACATTCGGTTGGGGTTGGACAATTTTCGATGACTTCTTCCAATGTATCGTATAAACCAAATAAGGCGGCGGCAATAGCTTCATCGCTACTCATAACTTGATATATACTATGTTTGCTTGTCCAAAAAGGTAACGAGATCAAGTTTCAACTGGGTAAAGAAAAGGGAGAGCATTAACGCCCTTCCTTCTCTTTACCCAGTTTCCTCAGGAATCGCTTTATTGCCATATTGTCCCACATAACCATATTGTGCATATTATGTCCTGGTAAAGAGGAAATGCAAACGGCATTCGGTGGGCAACTTCGCATTATAGACAAGATGGCTACAAAGCCATCCCTACTGACTCATTTTAACCCGGAGTATTCAAGCATGTATAGTGTTTTCTTTGGCAGTAAAAAAATGATAATAATTATAGCTCTTTTAACGTGAAACACCGATGAATCAGCTAGCCTAGTCATAGGAGATAAAAGATAAAAGTGTTATCGTGATGCTTTTGTAGAATCCGTTTTCAAGAATTTTACGAGAAATGAAATCGTAGATGCAAAGCAAGCTACGGAAGTATTGCTATCCATTGACGCGGAGTCCAGAGAAGAAGTAGATGAAATTACAAAGAAGGCTGTTGAGGCAGGTGGTACAATTTTTGGCGAGCCCGGAGATAAAGGCTGGATGTATGGCAGCGGTTTTGTTTTTAAAAGATCACGCCTAAAGCGATAAGAATCAAAATTGCCACTGCGATAATTGCCACTCCTACACCAGCGCCAACTCCAGCGCCAACTCCACCGCCAACGCCATAAGCCGCAACTGGAGCGACAGGGGGATGACAACATGCTCCGTGCATTCCGCCGTAACCCATTCCGCCTTGACTCATTCCACCCTAGAGGGGGCAAAGATTAGAAAGGCTGATTATGAGAAAATGGGATTATTAACGCTGTACGTTATGTGGGTTATCGTATCCAAAAGGACAAAATGGTGTATTATTTGTGGCTGGAAATTTAAGTCCTTACTAGAAAGAAGACCCAAAAAAGCCTATCCCAGAATAAACAAAGTAACCTGCCATCCCTACTAAAAACAAGGGTGTCCACCGCGAGGTGGAATCTGAAGGAAGTTAAATTGGAAGGATGGTTTTTTACAAAGTGCGATAGTGCAAGCCATCGTAGCGGTATATGTGTGCCGCAATTTTAGCTACCAGGAGCAGGCATAGCTGGACCTGAAACATGGTGGTGGTGACCATCATTGATAGTGGTATAAAAGTCCCAATTGTGTACATGCCATCCGTTTGATGAAGGTACTGACGGTCCCGAAATAGATTTATAGTAGTGAGAATGTCCATGTTCGTACATGACCCAGCTTTCTGAGTAGTGAATATGGCCACCACCTGGGGAAGAAACAGCCGGCCCAGTAATATCCAAGCATTGATGTGCATGTCCCCGAGTGCAGGACGTATGGGTAACGCTTCCATGGTTATGATCTAATGGACTTTGATTATATGTTACCATTTTAGATTGCTCCCTCATATAATATCACTTAGATATAGTTTATGAAGATATCTTCGATTTGTGAATATTGTAGACCTGTTAAGATCTAGAATTACAGGCATAATAATCTGCGTTGAATCATTTCTTCTACTCCTCCTCTTATTGGCTCTCATCGGTAAACGGTAGGGCCTTTAACTACCTCAAAATAAGATGCTGGCTTTTTTATATCCATCTTAACGTCACAGGGCATGTGGAGACGGTAGTTTGTCTCAATAGAAAACACATCTAAGAGTCGCTTGTGGTGAGGTCTTCAGAGTTTTCATGTAAATCGTATGACGTAACTGTTGACAATTAGGGAGAATTAGCCTATTGCTTGAACATAGATCAGAACATTGTTCAGAACCATGTTCAAATAAAATTTGCTAGGAGAAAGTTGGTGTGTATATGCACTCGCAAGGTGTAGAACCCCGGGAACGGATTATCAATGCGACGATTGCCTTGCTTCAGGAAGAGAAAGATGAAGGGAAAATCACGACGAGGCGTATTGCGTCAATGGCTAGTGTAGGTGTAGGTCTGATCAATTATCACTTCCAAACTAAAGAGAAGTTAATTACTTTAGCCGTCAAGAATTTTATCGACAGAACGATTGAAGAAAGCCAAAAGAATTACAGTAACTTAAGCCTCGATCCGTTAACTAGGCTTAAGCAATCAGTCAAGTTTACTGCTCAGTTTTTGGCAGCAAACCCTACTATTTCAAGAATTTCTATTATGAATGATCTAAGCAACCCAGGTCACGAAGATAATAGTTTTCACGTGGCTGAGGGTTACCTAAGAATGTTACGAGAAGTTGCTAGTGATAAAAATGACCAGGACTTAAAGGCGGAAGTGATCCGGATAATTAGTGCCATTCAGGTCGTTTTTCTGCGAGCCTCGGTGCTTAAGAATTATATGGGCTTGGATTTCTACGATGATTCGCAAAGAGACAAATTCATCGACAAGCTTCTAGATACATTGGTTCAGAGACAATGAGGACGGGCTGATATATTTCAATCATAAATTTATACGTCTAGTAATATTAAAATAAAGAATGCAAACTGAATTAGGTGGAGGACTACCTGCTATGAAAATACTTGCTATTATTGGAAGTCCGAGAAAAGCGAATACATATCACACAGTGCAAAAGATCGAACAATACCATCATGAAATATCGGACTGCGAATATGAGTATCTCTTTTTAAAAGACATTAATTTTGGCCTCTGTAAAGGTTGTTTTACCTGTATATCTAAAGGGGAGGAACACTGCCCGTTAATAGATGATAGGGACTTGATCATTCAGAAAATTGAATCCGCTGACGGCGTGATATTGGCAAGCCCCAACTATGCTTCGAATGTACCATGGGTGATGAAAAATTGTATCGACAGATTTGCATTTACCTGTCATAGGCCGAGATATTTCAATCAGAAATTTATGCTTCTAGTAACAAGCGGTAGTTTTGCGGGCGTTAAAAATGCAATGAAAGCACTATCTATTATGGTTTCAGGGGGCAACATAATTAGTCGTTTGAGTGTTTACAATTCCCCAGGTATGAATGACAATAAGCGTAAAATACAGGAAAATAGAATCAAAGAGTCCACAGAGAAGTTTGCAAAATTATTGAGCAAAAAGAAAGGTTCAAAACCTCCGTTTTCTTACCTTATCTGGTTCAGTGTTTTTAAAGCTTCATCCGTGATCAATCAAGAAGGGCTTCCTGCTGATTTTAAATTCTATGAAAATAAAGATTATTTTGTAGAATGCGAACTGAACACCTTTCAAAAGACGTCGATCAAGGTCTTAACGAATTTTTTCCGTTTTATGATTAGGAAAGGGTTTGTTTGATGATAGAGATGCTAATTGAAAATGTATGAAACAAGAGGTGTAAGGGATGAAAAGAATAACAAAGAATAATTATTCGAAAGGGAAAAAATATATTTAGTGGGACATTCAAAAAAGAAAGCCCTTGTTAATAAAGAAATATTTAGATATAGAAAAGGGAGAGCCTATGTGGTAGCTCTCCCTTTTCTATGTAAATGAGACGGATAATTCTTGTAAGTTAGTTGGCATTATTTCTTTCAAGAAACCTCATTTATCATTCCGGTCCTATTATATCCAAGTATCGATTGTGTAAGCTGGTAGGTTTTTCCTACTTCTTAGTTTTCTCATTTGGCTCTTGAGTGGCTGCTAACCTAATAGTTAGTTGACTGGTAACAACTGGTCAACTAAAACTTGACCACCCCCACCTCTACTAACCTACATTTCACAACCCTTCCTATATGTAAAGTTAATTTGTCATGTTCCTATTTTCCATTTATACTTAAGTCCAGCTCGTTAAAACTAGTGGATTTAGCAAACCTTCTCTATTGCATAAGGCTTCAGGAAGTTGTGAACTTGCCATGGTGCACGGGTAATATACTTAGTGGTTTTTTATAGGCTGAATGAAAAGCCGCCCCCAGTGTTGTGCCGCTAAAAAGACTAAAACACAATTTTTCTGATTAGAGCGCCGGCAAAACTCGAACAAAGATGTTCGAGTTTAAAGCGCCGCCAAGGATGGCACGGCTGCCGTGATGGTGTGAAGGGACCTTCCAGAAAATATACAACTGAAAGTTCTACTTTCTGACTAGTAGAAGAAGTATAAAACCAAGGCGGCTGTGGCTTTACACGCGAGGAAGGGCTCTATTATTAAGATTATTTAAGATTATTTTGTTGCTAGGTATATATTCCCTGTGGAATTTTGAGGATTTTAACTGTATAGTAGAGTCATAAAAATTCAGGGGGGATTTCAATGATAAACTCATTGCTACCAATAATAGGCATCATAGCAGTCGTCTTTATTGTCTTAAAGTTTTTAGCACCCATTGTAGAAGGGATATTAACTTTAGGATTAATTGTCGTCGTATTGATGATTTGTTTAAATCTGGCTCATGGAACGCCGTTGCTTAAGGCAATCACACCTAAAAACGAAGCTCAAGTACAACAACCAATTAATAATCAAGAAGTGAGCACCCTTCTTCAAAAACTCAACGTGACTCCTAAGCAAATGAAAAAATTCTTGGACAATTCTAAATCTGATATAGACAAATATGATCTTGCAATTAAGCAAGCGTTTGCTAAGCAAGGCTTAATCATCTAATTCGATAAAACCGTTATATCACGGTTCAACATTGAGATTAGAAGCTAGACTAGCTAAACCTGAAACTCCACCTAAGCCCATAGTTAAGGACTAAATCCTCGTGACGACTGTTCTTGTATGGCGACCAGACGGTTCTTTTCCAACCATCTGAGAGTAAACCTGTTTATTGGCGGGAATGCTTTGGGCCTCCAACACGACAATATATTGACAGATTTCAAAGGTAGTAGGAATTTCCACTGCTTCAATTGCGACATCTACCCCTTGATTACCCGTAAGTTCCATTATTTTATCAACAACTGATAAATCGTTCATCGCAGCAACCTTCCCGGGTTTTAGAGAGCTTGGGAGGGTTTTTTGTTGTTGGCGGGGGAAGGTTACGGCACTCGGCATTGGCCAACAGGCCATTCATCCCTGCGAGGAGAATAGCCTGCGGACTCCAGCTTATTTCATGCCAAGTTGTCCATGGTGCGCCAGCAAGCATATCCTCGATCCGCGAGATTTGCGGTATCCCTCGTGACGACCGGACAATTAACAGATTGAACTGGGTTAATTACCCAGAGTAATGAGACAGTGCTCAGGAAAAGCTGATATTATCAGTTTTCGACTCTGCTGGGATAGTTAAGCCCTTTATATTAAGTCTAAATTCCTGCAAGAGGCGTGATGCCTATATAGAACTCGGGTTGGTGTTTCAATGGATACAGTCAGAAGAGTTATTGGGAACATTAAGAAAGAGGCGTGACTAATTGGGCGAAATTATATACTTGAACCGAGACCACGAAAAGGAAGATGCACTCGTTAGGATGATGGGGGCAAAAGACTTTGACCGCTTTGTTAGGATTCGGGATACGGATGTACCTCCTGCAGAACGTTTGGAATTAATATGGAAAATAAATAGTAACCAAATCATAAGACTACGGAGAGAGTCACGTAAAGAGATACAATACCTACATAGCCTATATTCCGAAAAAGCCCAAATAGAAGAACAGTTAGAGATAGAAAAGCTAAAAAGGTTCATAAATAGATTTGAAATTGAACACTTTGAGTCTTTCCTTCAAAATCTGGAGGGTATAGTAACGGAAACCTGCGACGTCCTCGCTGGTTTAGGTAAATTAGTTACTACAACTTTAGAGACCTTTAATTTAGTAGGTTCTGATCACGATATTGCCCAGTTAATCGGTGCTAATATGCGGGAAGTAGAGATGTGCCGAAAGGATTATGAAGAGAGCGGAGAAAGCTTTCATGCCTTCTTTACGAACTTGATATTTGTTTATCAAGCCGAATCAGAGGTTGACCAGCCATTGTCCGTGGCAATGTACGAAAGATTTATACAAGAACTACACAAAAATAAGCAACTTACTTAATAACTTGTATGTTGGAAAGAACGTTAACAAGTACCTCGACAAAAGGGAAGTTGGCCGAAGATCCACGTCTACAATTTCAGACACGCCCTACAATACGTAGCAACTGGTAAACCGTTCATCGTAGAACCCTTCCAGGCTTAAAGCCTGGGAGGGTTCTACGATGTTAGCAGGGAGGTAAATATAACTTTGAACGCGGAAGCAAGTAAAAGGCGTAAGAATATTTCTCTATCTTGCGCCTTTTATCTCTATAACCCTTTATAGTTTTGACTGAAAAAGAGAAATTGCACTTGTTCTGACATTTAGAAAGGAATGCTTGTGAAATAAGGGAGTATTCACTTTAATTCTTTGCTTTTCACTTCATATGAACAACATGTGTTGGAACTTGCCACAAACATTTTGGCGACTATGTCCCTGAAACCCTTTGAGGACAGGCTTCCGCATAAATATTGACTACTTTTATAGGTAACCCTATTTATTTAAGATTTCGACAGGGTCGTTAACGTATAATGACGATATCAGCAGCAATCGCTTTAAAAGTGGAAACTGTGAGCTGGATAACGACGACTAAAGTGGCATGGTGGCGAATGGGACGGGGAATAAAACGAACGATCGCAGATAATACCTGTAATCTTTGTCAGATGCACCAGAATCATCTTCCAGGTCAAAAAGATCTAAGTTTGAGTGGCGTTGCTTATAACTGCTTTGAAGACATAGAGCTCACTCAAGCCGAGGCACCCGATTGTTTAGGGAAGGAGTGTTAAAAAGTGTCAAACCTATTAAACACTGCGTTCAATTTTATGGGTCTTCTTAATCCGGATGAAGTAGATGGTTATAAAATAGAAACGTTGTCTAGAAAGAACAACGAAAAAACGGCTCCCTTGCAACCGAAAACATTACAACCAACTGTCGTACATATAGCCCCCAAGGCATTTGATGACGTCATGGGCATTGCTAACAGACTCCAGCTTAAAAAGATTGTAACGATGAACCTGGACTTGGTGGATGAGGCACTTAGAAATGAGATCCTAGATTTTGCGAGTGGTGCTGTTTATGCCTTAGATGGAGGGGTTATGAAATTAGGAGATCATGTCTATTTGCTTGCTGGCCAAGCCGTCACGTTGCAAGAGAGAAAGAAAGCCTCTCCGAAGTTTCCGTGGAGCAAAAGTAACTAGGTCGTTACATAAATGAATAAACTTGAAGGCGGGATGTTGGAATGGGACAAGCAATAAACCTAATTATCGCGGATGATAACCATAACATTTGTCAATTGTTACAGAATTATTTTGAAGGTCAAAATGATATAAACGTGGTTGGCGTGGCTTATAACGGTTTAGAAGCGATGGAGCTACTTCAAACTCAGGAACCAGATTTAATCATTCTTGACGCAGTGATGCCAAATTTGGATGGATTAGGTGTATTGGAACGCCTTAATGCTTTAACCTCCATGAAACGGCCCAAAGTTATTATGCTAACAGCTTTTGGGCAGGAATCTCTCACAAACCAAGCGATGATGCTGGGGGTTGATTATTTTATTCTAAAACCCTTTGATCTAGATATTCTGGGCAAACGGATCCGATCATTAACGCAGGATACGGTGTCAGCTCAGCCTCAGTATTCTTCATCAGTATCTCCCATCGTGAAAGCTGTCGGAAGGGAGCTCAATTTATTCGCCGAAGTGACCACGGTGATGCACCAAATTGGGATTCCTGCCCATGTAAAAGGATACCAATATATTCGAGAAGCCATCTTGATGGTGGTGGTGGATGTTTCCTTGTTAGGGGCGGTCACCAAGGAACTTTATCCTGACATTGCGAAAAAGTATGATACTGGAGCCAGTCGGGTAGAACGTGGAATTCGTCACGCGATAGAGTTAGCATGGGAGCGTGGGCATACCGATACGTTAAAACGGATTTTTGGATATTCTATGAATATTGAGCGTCAAAAACCGACGAACTCAGAATTCATCGCACTACTTGCTGATAACTTTAGAGTGATGGGGATGGTAAGCTAAGATTTTTGGGTAGAAGATTTCGAGGGGGATGGAGGGCTTAAATGAAGAAGGGATTAGTCAATACTACCGTTATTCTAACGTTAGCCACATCACTGATTGTCCTGCTGCTGGCAAAGTCGAGGCGGCTCATCACCTTACGTTTTCAGGGTTCGATGGAGCCGGTTATGTCTCCTGCAAGCTATGCAAGTCTCCGACTTACAAGAATGAAGGGTCGTTAAGATGGCTCGATGAGGCGTAGGGCCATGGGAAATAGGTCACCGCCAGGGTATATTTAAATTAATGGGGTGGTAAGGGTGCTCAACGTGTATATTTCTACAGGCATGGGGGCAACCTAGTATTATCTCTTCTTTATTAATCTTCTCTTGCAAGGTGTAGTGGTCTTGCTAGGGACTATAGAAAAGTTAGGCTCTTTCGTCAAGTGACGGAAGAACCTAGCTTTTTTAGGTTTAGAGCATTTAAGTGTTAATATTTTATATTTATGTAATAAAAAGAAGGCATTCATGAAATTATGTCAAATATTAATGTACTATAGTATACGCACTAACAAGAGGAGTTGTTGTAATTTACGCCTAATAAAGTATTGCAAAGCTTGTCCACGACTAGTATAAATCCTAAAAGTATGGTCTAGAGACTTTGGTTGCCTTCATCAGACATTTATATCATTAACGAGATACCAACCCCAACTTTGCCAAAGTTGATTAATCAATTTCTACTTTATATTTATCTTTTTGCAAGAAATAGGAGGTATCAAATTTATGCAAGAAGATTGTAGTGTTATCGGGCAAGTAATGTTACATTTAGTCAATGACTATTTTCCGGTAAAAGAACTTAAAAACTACATGTCAGAATTCATCACATTCAAAATAAAAGGTCACTTTCCTTTTGGCCAGCTTGTTATTTTGCATTACCAAATGTTTGATGGTCAGTCTAAAGACATCTTTCAAGCAGCAGCAGCAGTTGAGCTTATGATTCTTTCTCTCGATATATTTGACGACTTGCAGGATCAAGATAATTTCTCAGTACCTTGGCACAAAGTTGATCCGGCTATCGTTATGAACATAGCAACGGGTCTTCTGATGCTTAGTACAAAAGCATTGGAACAAACTTCATTTGAACGGGATCGAAAAGTAATGGCAAACGACTACCTGAATAAATGTGTGCTAAAAGCGATTAATGGTCAACACCTTGATCTTATGAATTTAATTGAATCTGACGAGGATTATATCCACATGATTAGAGAAAAATCAGGATCTCTTATGGCTTCTGCATGTCTAGTAGGAACAGCGTTAGCTAGCGAGAAGCATCATGAAAATGTGAATAAATATGCAGAGCATGTAGGAGTAATTGCCCAAATCAAGAATGACATAAATGATATCTGCCGTTGGGATGAGAAAAATGATTTGATCAATAAGAGAAAAACGCTCCTTACTTTGTATTTACTTAAAAATTTACAACCGCAGTATCAGTTTACCCGGGACTATTTTAGCGGTAAACTATTGAAAGGTGAATTAATTAAAAACAAAGTAGTAATTCAAAAGCTAATCCAGACATCTGGTGCCCTTGAATATGCCCGTGTTATTATGAGACTAAATCAGTTGCAGGCGATTGAGCTGATCGATAGTATGGGTATAGTGCGAGAATGGAGAGAAAAGTTGTTGCGATATATCTAAACTTCTGTTCCGCGCAATGTGGTTGCGGAAACTTGCAGTACTATTGGCGGTGCTAAACAGTAGACTCCATGGTATTCTTTAGATAAAAATTAGAAGGGTGGAAAAGATATGTTACAAAATATTGTAGAGTATTTAATGCAAAATCCTGATGAAAAAGAGAGTGTTAAAGAGGGAACCGCAAGCTTAATAGGATTAACAAAAATGGAACAGAAGGCAGTTCTTGATGTTTTAGAAAGTTCAGGTAGTACCTCGGGATCACCACTAGTGTATTGGTAGAAGATTACTGAAGAGTCAGCGTAACTCCTGGCTCTTTTTTGGAAGGGAATTCTTTTATGGGAAACTTTAAAAAAGGTTATGTATTACTAACTTCAACAGGAATCATTTTAATGTTGTCCTATTACTTGCTGTTTGTCACATTAAGCATTCCATACATTGGGCTAAGCGTGGACAAAAATGAGTCAAATCAATGGCAGATATCTTATGTGGACCATTTAGGATGGGCAGAACAACAAGGAATTAAAGTTGGAGAGACTATTTCATTAATCAACGGAATTGAACCTAGCGATTATTTGACAATCCTACAATATGGTGTGATTGAACAAGCAGAGACACTCGTCGTTACTAAAAACGGAGTATTGAGCTTTCATAAGGTAACAAATAATATGACCCCTGAACAAGTTCAATATGATATTGTGATGCCAATACTAGTGTTGGTTATTTTATTAATTTTCTCCTTTTTCTTATTTATAAAAAAAAGCGATGATCATTCTGCCCTCATTCTAATTCTTTTATTTCTTGCGATTGGATTCAGTTATTTAAGTGCTCCAGCTTCTTCAAGGATGGATATTTTAGGGATATTAATCAACCGAACTACATTTTCTTTAATACCTGTACTTTTTTTGGAATTTATCTATGATTATTTTAGACGTTATGAACTTGAGTTATTTAATCATAAGTTTCTATATATATTTTATTTTTCTAATGGTTTACTCCTTGTTTGTAATTTATTTTTTCAGGTCTTTGGAATAAGTTTAGCCATTATTAGATATTCCTTTCTTGCAGTCTTTTCAATTAGTATCTTTTTATGTCTTTACATATTAATCTCCCGTTATATTCGTTATAGAAATACTATACATAAACCGATTTTTAAAATAATAATAGTAGGTTTTACAATGGCGTTTTTTCCCTTTGTTGCCTTAGTGGGTTTTCCAAGTATTTTATTTGGAATTGAACTTATACCAGGTGCTTTGGCAGCGGTTTTTATAGTATTCCTTCCTGTTGTGTTTTTATATCTGATTACTGCAAATCGCTTGTTCGATATTGATTTTATTATTGACCGTATACGTTATTATTCCATCATAAGCCTTATACCTGCAGCACTCTTTGTATTGTTTCTATCCTATCTTGTGAGGGAACTTTCTTTAGTTCAGTGGTTTCAGGTTGGCCTTGTGTGTTATATTGCAATTATTGCGTTCCTTTATATAAAAGAAGAACTTGATTTCCGTTTCCGTACAAAGCTTTTTAGAGAAAAATATAATTTCCAAGCAAGTTTAGATCGTTTTTCTCAAAACATTGCTAAAGTCATGAAAACTTCCGATTTAGAAGAACGATTAATCATTGAAATAAAGGAAGTCCTATCTGTCAAATCCATTTCATTATTGATCATGGATTTGACAGATAATTCGTTATCAATAAAAAAAGGGAGTCCGGATTTACCAGATATCGTGATACAAGATTGGTTAAAAAACAATATCGGGTCAATCTCAGTTGGTGAATTAATCGATATAGATCATGGTGTTTTGCTGATCGTCAGTAAAGAGACGGATAAAAGCCACTTTTTATGGATTAGGGGGAAATTAAACCGAACGCAATTTAATCAAGATGAAAGAGTATGGCTTAAAACAATCGCTTTCTATGTCAGTGTCGTTTATGAAAACCTACACTTAATTGAAGGGTTAGTTGAGAAATTAGAGCAAGCAATTAGCCAAAAAGACTCAGCTCAGCCTTGGGTATTGCGCCTTTTATTTAACTTATCAGAGAAGGAGAGACGTCGCCTAGCCTCAGACTTACATGATTCAGCACTACAAGATCAATTACTTTGGTATCGTAGACTTGAAATAATATCAGAGGATAAGAGGATACCAGAAGTTCTAAGGTTAGAATTAAATAGTATGGCCGAAGGGTTACTAGATGTCACGCATCAAATCCGAGAAACCTGCAATGAACTATTTCCACCTTTATTAAAAGAGTTGGGGATTGTAGAAGCCTTAAAGAATTTATTTGAGGATGCTCAGTTGCGAACCGATTATGTTGTTAATTTTAATGAGGCAGGTTTCAATTTGGATTTAGATTATGAACATGTATTGGCACTTTATCGAATTGTACAAGAATTATTAACCAATGCCGCTAAACATTCAAAAGCCACAGAAATCAATATTACGCTAGCCAATAGGAAGGGCGATTTAACATTAAGTTATGAAGATAACGGTATTGGTATCGATATTTTAAATCTAAAACCTTCTTTTAGTCACATGGGGTTATCTGGGATAAAAGAGAGAGTTTCAAGTCTTGAAGGTAAATTGTGCTTGTCTTCGAGTTTAGGCAAAGGGTTTGAAGTTTCAATTTGGATGCCGGTCGACATGATTGCTAGTATAAATGCTCAAATTATTTAAGAGGTGAAGACAAACGTGATTCAAATACTATTAGTCGATGATCACCCCTCAGTGGGTGAAGGTACAAAAAGCATGATTGAGCAAGAAGACGATATGAAAGTTACGGTTATAACTTCTAGTATGGAAGCTCTGGAAATTTTGACAAGAGAGACGTTTGATGTGCTGATGTTCGATTTGAATATGCCTGGTATCAATGGATTGGAATTAACGCGCAGAGTCACTGCCGTAGATTCAGATACGCCTATAATAATTTATACGGGATACGATATTACGTCTCATTTTAATATTCTAGTAGAAGTACGTGTCTCTGGGTTTATCAGTAAGACCGCATCTCGACCACAACTTATTACGGCTATTCGCTGTGCTTTGCGTGGTGAAGCAGTTATACCCGTGGCCCTTTTACATCAACTAAGGCGCCATGATGCACAGGTTGATGCTTCCGGTGATGTAGAAAGCTTAAAAGGTATATCTATTCGTGAAAAGGAGCAAGCAATTCTTCGAGAAATAGCCAGAGGCAAGAGTAACCGGGAAATTGCGGATACTTTATTGATGAGTCAGCGTACTGTTGAGTATAATTTGACTCGGATTTTCGGCAAGTTAAATGTTCGTTCCAGATCAGAGGCAATATTTGAAGCCAAACGCCTTGGTCTTATTCCTAATGAAGATTTCCTATAGTTGTTAGTAATAAATGCGAGTTGAAATATATATGCAGAGCTGGATAATAGCTTTTTGTAAGCGTATAAATGAATCCCTTGTCCCGAATTCAGGATAAGGCATCATTTATACGCTTTTGGTTTAGATTAATAATCTAAAAAGCATTTCAGGGTGGTGGGGTCCTTTTCTCGTTTACGGTTGTTCATGAGATTTATATTGAATATTATGGTGCGGCGGAGCCGCCATTCCGTTTTGGTGTAAGCACGTGGCTCCCATCTTCCGGAACGGTGGCTCATTTCACTCCGGATTATTCATTATATATTTGGACTTGTGAATATTTCGGTGTGGCAAAGCCACTATAATGATGGCTCTCGCATATTATTCAACTTGTGGTTTGCGGCGTCCGCAAATAAATGCGGTATCTTGCAGTACGATTTTCGGTGCAAAATCGTTTAGTTTATTGTAAAGTAATTTATAAGAGAAAATATGGTAAAATTTATTCGAAATAAGAAATAGATTTAATATTTTTAACAAATATTTGTTGAAGAAATGCAGTTTAAAATACTCGATATATAGTTTCAACAAATTTTTGGACAACACATAGGATTATGTAGCTGTATTTCTGGTGTTGCCTATATTCTAATGAAAGGGGGAATTACAACATAATAAGTTAACCTAACTGAGGATATCGACACAACCCTAAACCTCGTTGTTAGGCGAAGGCGCTCAAACACATAATTATGATACCCGACATTAAAGGAGATCAATTCATTACACGAGATTGTTTGCGTGTAAAAAAACAAGAAGTCTATAAAATATTAAAGAGTAGAGGAGAAATGAATATTATGAAAAAGATTTTTGTTTCAGCGATCTTAGGTATTTCTTTGCTTACTACGATGGCGATGCCTGCATTAGCAACTACCTTATTCCAAACTAATCATTACACCTATAATCTACCTGGTTCTGATAATTGGAACAGAGGGTTAACTAATCCAGGTACTGGATATTACATGGCTTACAGCTATTATTACAATTCAGTTTATAATCATATGTCAGAAGCAAAAATTGATGGATTAGGGCAAATATCTCAACTTTGTGGTCCAGGTACTACTTCTTTAGCAAATTCTGATAGTAGACCATCATATGCTTCTGCAAATATTCGTGCTGCAGCAGATAACGGTAGTTGGCATTATGTTCAAGACACTGGTAGCGGTGATGTTGTTGTAAGTGGTTGGTAATCTATAATTGATGCAAAATAGCTTGGAACCCTTGATAAGCAAGGGTTCCAAAAATTAACTTAATTTCATGAAATTGCTTGAGTCAATTTCATAATGTTTTGTTATCGAAGGTATAATGAAAGCATTATTAAGTTGAATTTTGAGTTAAAGAGGGAGAAAAATTGAAAAAATTTATTACAATTTTGTTATTAGCTATTTCAATGTTCTCTTTTTTTATATTATATAACCAGCAAAAAGAGCTACAAATTTATAATATGAAAAATGTAGAACATCATTTACAAAACAGCTATGAGATCAATATACCTAACCAAATCAACAGTTTGCCGAGAGGCACTCAACTTCAAGGTCTTTTAGAAACATCCAATAACAATGATGCCAGTATGTATTTCTCCCGTATTGAAAACATAAACGGACAAGAGAAAATTGTAAAATATTTTTTCTCGACCAATGATGAATACATGCAGCACTTTGAGCTTGTCTGGGGTAAAAAATTAGATAAGACGTTAATGGACACAGATTATTTTCTCTCCACCGACGAAACAGGGGATAAAAACCAAATTGGAAGAATTGCCAGCTTTAACGGAGTACATATGGAAATCCACACCCTCCAGGGGATGCTGGATAGTGGTTTTTTTTTGGATGGCCCTTGTACCGTTACTTTGCCGGATAAAGATAATATCAACTCCCTTTCGAGTCAGTTTTTAAAATGGTTGCATATTGACCAAATTGATGTAATGCCATCTTATGACATAGGATCAATCGAGCCTAATAAATCGATTCTTCAAATAGCAGTATTATTTGTGGTCATCATGTTGTTAGAATTATATGACGTTTTAAAATCATATAAGAGTATAGCCATTGAAAAGATGTTGGGATTTTCAATTTTCCACATCTGGAAAAAAAGGATTTCTAAAATTCTTCTGACTCAAATTGTAACTATTTTAGTTTCAATTATCGTTATGAGTTTGATATTTTTCAAAGAATTTAATCTAATATATCTCAATTTTCTTAAAGACTTAGCTCTTATGTATAGTGTGACTATCCTAATAATCTTGGTTATAACGTCTATACCTTTTATTTATATACCGAATATACAAATTTCAGCAATTATAAAAAACAAAAAGCCAATTAAAGAAATTATTTTTTTCAATATGATTATTAAAATCCTGTTATGTTTGGGTCTAATTTTTTTAATCAATAGTCAAATTACAAATTACAATGAATTGAAAAAAATCTTCGACGGGACGTTCAAAACCTGGGAAGATGCTTCTAACTACAGAGTTATGAATTTAAACAATGACGATGTTATTAACTCTGAAAATAATATTCCTATATATAAATACTTTAATGAAAGGGGATCAATTTTTGCTGGTTTCCAAATGTATAAAGAGGAAAGTCTTAGTGTGAATAACTATTTGTCTGAAGTAGATTTTAGTGCTGTAGTAAACCCAAACTACTTAAAAGAAAATCCTATCTATGATTTAGAGGAAAAGCAAGTTTCTCTTTCTGAGAGAGATAAGAACTGGATCTTGTTAGTGCCTGTAAAATATAGAAAAGATGAAGGTGAAATAAGAAGATTTCATCAAAAGTGGCTGGATGCCTCCTATTTAGGAAGAGAAAATGATAAAAATGATATTAAAATTGAAATAATCTGGATAAAAGACAACCAAAAAGCTTTTTCTTACGACATAGCTGTTTACCCCAAAAACGGTTACTATGTCACAGATCCCATTTTATTAGTAGGTACTGAAGATGGATGTTATCCCGGATGGGATACCCAGATCTTTAACATAGCCGCTAATCCTTTCAAAGTAAAAATTCCGGCAAACGAGAATGATAAAACGTATATAGAGAACGGACTGAATAAGTTTGGCTATCTCTCCTATGGTCTCCGAATAAATTATGCCAATGAAGAGGCAAAATCCAAAATCTCGGAATACAAGACTATGTTTATATGGTATGTTACCGGAGTTTGCTTGGCATTAATTATCATTGCAGTAGTGTTGCTGCAGAATGTCTATAACTTCTTTGAACAATACAAAATTAGAATAGCTATACGAAAGTTGCACGGCTATAATCTTTTATCGAAGTATAAAGAGTATTTAATCTTTCTTGCTGTATCCTGGATTATTGTTATTACCGCCTCATTTGGGGTATCTTTTTTCAAGGAATTCGCATCAAGCAGCGTAATCTTCGTGTTTTCGGCAATAGGTTTTGTCCTGGAAACGATTATCTCCTTAATAATTTTATTCTTCATTGAGAAAAAGAAGATTATTGAGTTTATTAAAGGGGGAGCATAGTTATGAATGTCATCGAACTTAACAGTATCTCGAAGAAGTATGGAAGTAAGAAAATCCTTGACCAATTTACCCTTAAAATAGTTGAAAATGAGATTTTAGCTATCACAGGTCCGAGCGGGCATGGAAAAACTACTATCTTAAATATCATTGGTCTTTTGGAAAATTATGATAATGGTGAACTTGTGATTGATGGTCAAAAAAATATTAAAGCAAATTCTGCAAAAGCAACTAAAGTATTAAGAGAAAAAATAGGTTACCTATTTCAAAATTTCGCTTTAGTTGACGATGAGACAGTTTTCTATAATCTCAACTTAGCTTTGAGATATGTACAAAAAAGCAAAAAAGAAAAAAATGAGCTTATCTTGAAAGCATTAAGAGATGTAGGCTTGGAAGGTTTTGAAAAACGAAAAGTCTACGAGTTAAGCGGAGGAGAACAGCAAAGAGTAGCCATTGCTCGAATTATACTTAAACCATGTAAAGTGATTTTAGCAGATGAGCCCACAGGTTCATTGGATGAGGAAAACAGAGACTTAATATTAGATTTATTAAAAGACTTAAATAAAAACGGCAAGACGATAGTATTGGTTACCCATGATAAATTTGTTGCAAATTGGTGTGATAGAATTGTAAACATTTAATAAACAACTGTTATGCATATACCGGTAGTTGCCGCATTTGACCCCTTATCGGAGGTGCTCAGAAACCCCAGTGACTCAATTTATTCCGGATTATTCACCACTGGTCCTCAAAACTCGTATTTTTATAGAGGATTACTAGTCCAATAAATAAAGCCCAGCTTCAAAATGATGGTGCTATTTGTCATAACACTCATTGTTATCCACTCGTCAGTACAATAAACGACCGTTTATTGTACTGATTCATTTTATGCCTTTTTATCACTAGGGTTGCATTAAAATAATTTGTCCTTGTCAAGAGGGTAACGCGACTATTGCAGTTAGTAAATATAGCCCTTATATGGTACATACACCCAGTTCATACTTCGTGGTCTGAGAAAGTCGACCA